>TARA_R100000049_G_C1957798_1_pt1 | contig 53302 bp, 50 predicted proteins | sample TARA_R100000049 | Tara Oceans TARA_R100000049 (sample SAMEA2619992) | marine metagenome | biome: marine biome (ENVO:00000447); feature: mesopelagic zone (ENVO:00000213) & marine oxygen minimum zone (ENVO:01000065); material: "saline water (ENVO:00002010), including plankton... | reverse complement strand
CGGCCCGCGACGGAAGCCGCCGCTGAAACACTGCCTTTGGCAAGGTTCGATCCGCCTCGCATGGCCCCAAGCGCCATGGCGCCAGCCGCGACACCGGCACCGGCAAGACCAGCGGCGGTGCCAGCAGCGGCTCCCGCGCCCAGTTGCGGTGCCCCAGAAACCAGCCCGGCGGCAATGCTCGGAGCAAAGATAGCGAGGCCAAAGACGGCGATGGCGGCTAGAATAAGCGAGGCGGCATATTGCAAGGTGATATCGCCTGTGGGCGGCGTGATGATCTCGGCAAAAATCGAGGAACCAATGCCGACAACGATGGCGAGCACCATCAGTTTGATACCAGCAGTGATGACATTGCCGAGCACCCTTTCGGCAAGGAAGGCGGTCTTGCCAAACAGGGCAAATGGCACCAACACAAAGCCGGCCAGGGTTGTCAGCTTGAACTCGATGATGGTGATAAAGAGCTGTACTGCCAGGACGAAGAACGCGAGCAGAACAATGGCCCAGGCGAGGAGCAGGACAAGGATGGTGGTGACGTTATTGAAAAAAGTCGTAAAGCCGATCAACTCGCCAGCGGCTTCCAACAGAGGCCAGGCGGCAGTGAAGCCGGTCGCGGCGACAAAGCCCGGCCGCATCAACTGATCTGGGCCGAAGGGGGCGTCACTGGCTTTAAGGCCGAGATCGGCAAAGCTTGCGAACACGAGGTCGGTCAGCCATTGGAAATTATTAAGGATGAGCGCAAAGAAGCCCACATAAAGGATTTTCTTGATCAGCTGTGCCGCCAAATTATCTTCGCCCAGCAAAGCCCAGAAGAGACCGGCCAGAACAATATCGATGGCGACTAGGATCGAGACCAGAAACGCCACGTCGCCCGAGAGCAGGCCAAAGCCGCTTTCAATATACAGGACGAAGGTCTGGGTAAAACGGTCAATGATATTGAGATTATTCATGGCAATGTTTTTCTGCTGCGGGCTTTAGTGAGAAGGACTGTAGGGTCGCGAAATGTTTTGCTACCACTCTGTTTATTGACTCATTTGAAAAACCGGGCCGAAGCCGGGGAGGGCAACTCCGGCCCGGTCATCTACCACCAATCTGCGTGGGCGGGGCACATCACTGGCGACAAATGGGTTAGCCGTCTGGCGAATAGGCAGAAGCATTGCCAACGAAGCTCTTAAAGCGCACTCGCGCTTCCTCTTCGCTCGCCAGCCGCCGGGCACGGTCCATTGTCTCGGCGCGATATTGTGCGGCCATCAGCTGTTGCACTTGCAGGGATTGTTTGATGGCGAGTCCGGAGAGCTCATTGCCGGCTTGACTAGCTTGAAGATTGCCGACAGCAGTCCGAGATCGGGATAGTAAGGTTGCCAGATGGTCGCTATCGGTCACCGCAGACTCAGAGACTTGTGCCTGCAGGGACGCTGAGCGTTTATAGGCGTTGAGTGCTTCGCTCCAGCGAACTTGTGCGTTTTGCAGGGCCTCATCGCCCGAGAGTGTCGCCGCGAACTCTTCGGGGAATAGCTCTCGCATCGCCTGATCCGTCTCCTGGACTTCCAGCCGGATCGCGTCAGCCTGATCCAGCAGCGCATTGATCTCGTTGAGCGCTGTTGCAAGTTCCGGGGATAGGGTATCTGTTAATTGTCTCAGATTGAGATCCATATTGACCAGCATCTCAGCTTCGTTCCTGAGTTGGTCAACCTGCTGGTTGATCTCGATCAGGGTTTGTGAGGCGGTGAGAATGTTCTGTACATAGTTCAGAGCATCGAACACCGGCCAGCCGCCAGCTTGGCTGGGAAGTGGCGTCGTCACAAACAGGCTGAGGCTGATGGCGGCGATGCAGCTTGTCCGTTTTAACGCTGATAAATTATGTCTCATGGATGTCTCCTTCACTGTTGAGGGTAGAATTGGAGGTAGGTGAGGATTCAGTCGGCTCGTTAGGCTCGAAGCTTGGCAAGAGATTGGCAGCCCATGGGTGGCCTTTGGCGTGCAGCCACTGGGCCGCAAAACTCGTCTGCTCGTTGGGATCAGAAGTCTGTGCCGAAAGTATCCGGTCAATCAGTTTTTGATCCTCGGGTGATCCGGCGGCGCAGAGCGCCAGGGCGACAGGACCGAGGCCCAGCTCGAACAGCCGGTTGCCGCGACTTGATTGGTAATAATAATCGCGCTTCGGGACTGATTGGGCGATTAACGGAATTTGCCGGTCATTCAGGCCGAAGCGTTCATAGATCGCCCGCGATTGTGGCTCAATGGCGCGGTCATTGGGCAGGAAGAGGCGGCTGGGACAGCTTTCGATCAGGGCGGGCGCGATGGAAGATTGCTCGATATCTGCAAGAGACTGAGTTGCGAAGACGACGGAAACGTTTTTCTTGCGCAAAGTCTTGAGCCAGTCACGGATGCGGTCGGCAAAAAGTGGATCATCCAGAAAGACCCATGCCTCATCGATGATAAGCAGGGTTGGCCGGCCTTTAAAACGCGCTTCAAGCTTGTGAAACAAATAGGTGAGGACCGGCAGCATCAGCCGCTTGTGCTGCATCAGTTCTTCCATCTCGAAATGCTGCACATCGGCCCCGCCGAGATCGTCCTCGGTGGCATCTAACATGCGACCGAAGGCGCCCTGTAAGGTATAGGGCTGCAGTGCCTGCCGCAATTGAGTGGATTGCAGCAGCATTGACAGGCCGGTGAGAGTCCGTTCCCGCTTCGGCGCAGACGCCAGGCTTTGGATTGCCGTCCAGAGCGCATCCTTGATAGAAGGATTGAGGGTGATACCCTCATTGACCAGCAGGCCGCAGAGCCAGTCAAGCGCGAAAGCCTGCTCGGCGCCTCTTTCGATAGTGGCAAGGGGTTGAAAGGCGAGGGCGCCGTCCAGGGCCAGATTAAAAGAACTGCCGCCCATGGCCAGCACGGCAGCCCGGGCCGAATTGCCCTTATCGAAGACAAAGACTTGCGATCCTGCGTAGCGGCGAAACTGCAAGGCCATCAAGGAGAGCAGGACAGATTTGCCGGAGCCTGTGGGGCCGACAATCAATGTATGGCCGACATCGCCGACATGCAGATCGAGGCGGAACGGCGTGGCGCCGCGCGTCTTGGCGGTGATCAGGGCGGCACCGTCTAAATGCGCGTTCTTCTCCGGTCCTGCCCAGACAGCGGAGACCGGCATCATATGGATAAGATTGAGAGTATGAATGATCGGCTGACGGACATTGGCATAGACATTACCGGGCAAAGTGCCAAGCCACGCTTCGACGGCATTGATGGTTTCTCGGATGGTGACAAAGCCGCGACCGTTGATCACACGCTCAATGCTACGAAGATGCGCTTCAGCCGTATGCGCGACTTTATGTGAAACGACTAAAGTCGTGGTGACATAGCCGAAGGCAACATCGTCGGCGCCGAGCTCTTGCAAAGCCATGTCCGCATCATTCGCCTTGTTGTCGGCATCGGAATCGACAAGTGCCGCCTCCTGATTGAACATCACCTCGCGCAGGATCGCCGTAATCGACTTGCGTTTTGAAAACCATTGCCGCCGCAGGGTTGTGAGTTGCTTGGCCGCGAGCGGCTTATCGAGACTGATCCAGCGGGTGCTCCAGCGATAGGCGAAGCCGAGATCATTGAGCTCATCAAGAATACCCGGCGTCGTCACATTGGGAAACCCGAGCACCGCCAGAGTACGAAGATGGGTATCGCCGAGCATCGGTTCCAGACCGCCCTGGAACGGCGTATCGGGCAGGATGGCATCGAGATAGACGGGGCATTCCGGAACGGCGACGGGATGAGATTTGGTTGAAATGCATTGATGCAAGAAGCTCAACGTCTCGGCATCGTCCAGGATTTGTACGTCGGGTAGGATCTGGGCCAGAAGATCAATGGCGCGGTTCGTCTCGCTGATAAAGCTTGCCAGATGATCACGGTAATCGATGCGTTTTTTGGATTTGTCGCTCGCCTCAAAAAGCAGGCTTTCGCTGCGATTAACCCGGTCTTCAGGGGGCAGGAACAGCAAGGTCAGATGGTAGCGGCTCTCATAATGGGTATCGTCCTGATTGAGATCAAATTCACGTTCCTGATCGACCAGCCAGGACGCCGCATCCGCAAAATTGCGGGCAGGGTAAGGCTCAGAAGAGACACGGGTCGCGTCAAAGAACAACGACCAGCCGGAACCGAAACGGCGGAGGATATTGTTTATCCGGGCGGAGACGGCGACAAGCTCGGCTTCGGTGGCGCTTTCCAGGTCCGGGCCGCGATAGCGGACACTCCGCTGGAAGGAGCCATCCTTATTGAGAACAACACCCGGCGCCACCAACGCGGCCCAGGGTAGATAGTCGGCAAGCCGATCCGGTTTTTTGCGATATTCGGTGAGGTTCAGCACGGCATTCCCCTCACACAGATAAATCGGTTTTATGGCGGATATGACGGGCGAGGACCTGGGCGAACGCCGGGTCTTTACGGGTCGCCCAGACAGCCACCATATGGGCGATGAACCAGAGCAATATCCCGACCAGCCACAGCCGCAGACCCAATCCCACCGCAGCGGCCAGGGTCCCGTTGAGAATGGTGAGAGCGCGTGGCGCGCCCGCCAGCAGAATAGGTTCTGTGAGCGACCGGTGCAGCGGGACTTCAAAGCCAGGTGTTTTTGACGAGGATTGGGGGAGCATTATAGTTGTTCCTTGAGTATCTTACGCGGCCGCCATCAGAGCGCCGCCGCCAAAAGAGAAGAAGGAAAGAAAAAAGCTTGTGGCGGCAAAGGCAATAGAGAGCCCGAAGACGATCTGGATCAGCCGCCGAAACCCGCCCGAGGTGTCGCCAAAGGCCAGACTGAGGCCAGTGATGATGATGACAATGACGGCAATGATCTTGGCGACCGGCCCTTCGATTGATTGCAGGATCTGCTCAAGCGGTGCCTCCCAGGGCATACCGGACCCCGCCGCTTGGGCAGGAAGGGCGTAGAATGCCGACAGGGCAATTGTTGTAATTGTACCAGTCGCTTTTTGGTGAAAGGTTTTGAGGGATGGATGGATTGAGGGTCGCATAGGCTTTCCTTTTGGTTTGTGGGGTTAAACGACGGTGAGTAGGGTGGATGCGAGAGGTGTGAGTTGATACTCACCCTCCTTGGTGATCCCGATGAGTTTGGAAAGGGTTCGGACTTTACGGGCCGCCCCGCGCCCCTCGATAAAGACGATCACATCGATAGCATCGGCGATAAAATGCCGCGGGACGGTGACGACCGCTTCCTGGATAAGCTGCTCAAGCCGATAGAGCCCGGCCCGATCGGAGTTGGCATGAAGGGTGGTAATGCCGCCGGGATGACCCGTATTCCAGGCTTTCAGCATCTCTAAGGCTTCCGCCCCTCGTACTTCACCGACAATAATCCTGTCGGGACGGAGGCGAAGGGTCGAGCGCACCAGGTCTTTGAGACTGGCAATATTGGGTTTGGTGCGAAGCGCCACCAGATCTTCTGCAGCACATTGCAACTCGCGTGTATCTTCCAGGATGACTATCCGATCACCCGTATGAGCGACTTCGGACAGCAATGCATTGACGAGTGTTGTTTTACCGGACGAGGTGCCGCCGACGATGATGATATTTTGCCGTTCCGTAACAGCGTCCGACAAGGCCTTTGCCTGCACTGGCGTCATGATGCCGGCATCGACATAATCTATGAGCTCAAAGATCTTTTTGGCTGGCTTGCGAATGGCAAAGCAGGGTGCGGCCGATACTGGTGGCAGGATCCCTTCAAACCGTTCGCCGGTATGAGGGAGCTCCGCTGAAATAATCGGAGCCGTATCATGGACCTCTCCCCGCATATGCGCGGCGACCAGACGGATGATGCGTTCGGTCTCCGCGGGCTTGATCACCGACTCCATATCAATACGCCCCGCGCCGACGCGATCGGTCCAGAGCCGACCGTCCGGATTGACCATGACTTCGATGACAGCGTCGTCCTTCAGGGCGGCTGTGATTTGCGGGCCGAAGGCGGTGAGCAGCATTTGCTGGCGACGCCCGGTTGCTTCCAAAGCCAGCTTGTCCTGGGTATCGAGATCGAAATGAGGTTCAGACTTATCCATCGACATCTTCTTCAAATAAGTCCTCGTCAAATATCAAGTCATCGGAGCCAAGCTCCTCCCGATCGAAGCCTTCCGGCTCAAGCTCTTCCAGCTCGAGATCCGCGAGGTCGAGATCTTCAAGGTCAAAATCGGCGATGTCGTCGGTTGGGTCCTCGTCGTCCGCAAAGACAACAGGGCGCAGGGGCGGAAGCGTGTCGTCTGCAAGCTTAGCAACACTGTCATCTGCACCCGCTGTTGGCGTCGGGTGTTTCTTAACGTCTGGATGAGTAGCAAAGAGATCTGGCTCATCTGCGCCAAGCGCCTCGGCCACGTCTTTCGCGAGGGATTTGTCGCCGGTCAGTCTTCTGCCGACTTGCGCAATAAAGACCTCAAAGCGTTCCCGGCCAATGGCATGGGCCGAGGCTTGATCGCTTGCGGGCAAGGGTGGGGTGATGGTCAGGAAATAGCGGATGAAGAGCGCGAGGCTCTCAAGATCGATGGATTGATTACGATCCAGCCGGTCGAGGGCCTTTGACATATGATCCAGGCGCCGAATAAAGGCGGTGCTCATCTCCTGATCTCGTTCGGGATTGAAAAACTTGTCGAGCGCATCATTGACAATGCGGGATTTGTTGGTCCCGGGCCGCTTCGAGATTAAGGTCAATTGCGCCGCGATGTGATCGTCGAGATAAATGTTAAGACGAGGCTTCATGGCTTAAAACTCCTGCAGCAGGTCGAGTTGCTTCTCGCCATTATTGAGGGCATGGGCGCGCTGTATGGTTTGGGAGCGGGATTGAGATTGATTGCTGGCATCTGCTTGCACCGACGATGTATCAAAATCATCGTCCAGCAGGGCGAGATCTGTGGCGGGTATTGTGTCCGGCATTGCCCCGACCTCATCAAAGAGGGTTGACTGCTGCTTTAAGCCGCCTTCGTCATCGCTGGCGCTTGTGGCCTGTGAGGAGAAGATCTGCCGGTGGAGCTTGCGGCTTACATGGTGTCTCTCACCAATCCAATCATCGGGGTGAGGGTCGGGCGCATCTGCATAAGGGCCCGCTTCGATGAGCTCAGGCGCCGGCAGGCATCGCGCCGTAAAATTCTCGTCTTCAAAATAACGGAGTTTGCGGGCCCGGATTGGCGGCGTACCAGAGAGAAACACGAGCGCCTCATCAGCTGGCAATTGCATTACCTCGCCGGGGGTCAGCAAGGGCCGGGCCGTTTCCTGGCGGGAAACCATGACATGAGCGAGCCAGGGCGCGAGTCGATGGCCGGCATAGTTCTTCTGTGCGCGGAGTTCAGTAGCCGTGCCAAGGCTGTCGGAGAGGCGTTTTGCCGTGCGGTCATCGTTGGTGGCGAAGGCAACGCGGACATGGGCGTTGTCCAAAATCGAATTGTTCGGGCCATAGGCCTTCTCGATCTGATTTAACGACTGCGCGATCAGATAGGCGCGAATGCCGTAACCCGCCATAAAGGCCATGGCGGTCTCGAAGAAGTCCAGCCGTCCCAGCGCCGGAAACTCATCGAGCATCATCAGGAGGGGATGATTGGGCACGTTATCGTTACCTGTAGTTTGATCCGTGTTAGGAAGTTTCTCTGTCAGACGCCGACCGATCTGATTGAGAATAAGCCGGATCAGCGGCTTGGTTCTGGAGATGTCGGAGGGCGGGATGACCAGATACAGCGAGACAGGGCGGGTAGCGGATTTGAGATCCTCTATCCGCCAGTCACAGCGTGAGGTCGTTTTGGCGATGATTGGATCGCGGTAAATCTCGAGAAACGACATGGCCGTGGAGACAACACCGGAGAGCTCGTTCTCTGATTTATTCAACATCTCACGAGCGATCGATGCGACCTCGGGATGCACCTTGGGGGCCTGTTTGGTACCGAGATGATTGGTGGTCATCATGATGCGAAGGGTTGCGCCAAGGGTGCGCTTGGGATTGGCGAGGACCGTTGCGACATGGGCCAATGTCTTGACGGGTTCCGCATAGAGGACATGCAGGATGGCGCCAGTCAGCAGTGAATGGCCGGTCTTCTCCCAGTGATTGCGCTTCTCGATGGAGCCCTCGGGATCGACGAGAATATCGGCAATATTCTGGACATCACGTACTTCATGCGGGCCTTTGCGCACCTCCAGCAGAGGATTGTAATTAGCCGAGCGCGGATCTGTTGGATTGAACAACAGGCAATGAGAGAATTGCGATCGCCAGCCAGCGGTAATTTGCCAGTTCTCGCCCTTGATATCATGGATCACGGCCGACCCGGTCCAGGTCAGTAAGGTCGGTATTACAAGACCAACGCCTTTGCCGGATCGGGTCGGGGCAAAGGCCAGGACATGTTCGGAGCCGTCATGGCGGAGATAGGAATTGTTGGATTTACCAAGGAAGACGCCGGTATCTCCCAACAATCCGGAGGCTCTAATATCTTTGTTGGTCGCCCATTCGGCCGAGCCATAGGTCGTTACATGTTTGGCTTGGCGGGCGCGCCAGAGGGATCCGGCGATAGCGGTTGCTGTTCCAAGCAGTCCGCCGCCAGCTGCCAGGGTGCCGGCGCGGCGGAATACGTCTGGCGCATAAGCTTCATAGGCGTACCACCATTCGAACAGGCGCCAGGGGTAGTAGATGGATGTGTCTGCGATGACGAACCAGGGCTCGCCCAAGCCAGGTTGATAGCCGAGCTTGTAGGCCACCCATTGGGTTGAGGCCCATAAGGTACCAACTATCGTACTGATGACGATGGTGGCCTGGCCGACGAGAAGGGTGGTTGGATTCATAGGATGCGAGCCGTTTGATCATGGTGAAAGACAGCTCGATGAAGCCTTTAGCTCGGTCAGTACGCAAGGAATTTTTATGAACATAAAACGGTGTTAGATAAATGGTATCAATGTGTTGAAGTATATATCAATCGCCCGAAAAGCGCCGCTACTCCGGGCCATTTGATCACGTTTTGTTGAGAGGGTGGGTGAGTATGGATTGGCGAGACCAGACAAAAAAACTAATTGTATTCTGCTTCTGATTTTACTCGGTTTGGAGTTCCCGTTGAGAACCAAGATTCGACTTGGAAAGAGTTCGGCTCAATATATTGGCGGAAAGAAATGCAAATTTTTTTCTGTGCATCGGAACCGTATGAATCATATCAAGCCGGTGATGAAAAAATAGGGATAGACGCCACTATACATCCGAAGGATGACGTCTTATCCCCTATATAAAATAGAAAAAATCGATTGCTAGTCGCATAATATCGCAGCTTGACAAAACAACCTTTAAGAGTAACACTGTACAATTATTAAAGGTTTTACAAGATTTTGCGCCGACTGTTTATCTTTCCATGGCAGCAATGATTGAGGAAATAATGTCCGTATTGGCTATTCCTGAAAACTCACAATTGCTGCTGGTAAATCCGGTGCCGAGTTATCTAAATCAGCTTGATGACGAGCTCGCCGGGCAGATGTTGGAACAATTTCTACGACTTTCATCTGCTGCGGATCAGGCACGTGTGCCAAGATATTTTGCCGTTTCACAGGATATTGATAAACGAGAAGCTTGGTTGTCGATACCCTGCGAAAAGAATAAACCACGGGTGTTTCATTTTGGCCATGACAGGCCTGTCTGGTCGAATGCTGATTTGATACGGGCGATGCTACAGGAAGATCGTGAGCAGCTCTTCATCTGTGGTTTTTGGTTGGATGATGTCGTCGCTGCTGCGGCACTGGAAGCGCAGTCCCTCGGTTTCAATACACATGTGATCGTCGATTTGAGTTTGTCGTTTAATCCTCAGACACGTCAGACGTCCTTTGATCGCTTCAGCCAGTTCGGCATTGTTCCAATTGCGTTGCAGAACCTTCTCTATGAGTGGATGGTCAAAACGGAAGATGACGGTTGCCGGAAAGACTTGGAAACATTCTGGAAGGAACAAAAGCGCCTTGACAGAACACCCATTTGTGACCGACTGAACGGATCTGATTAGATAGTATTGGGGACAGTCATGAGCATATACCTCGCCTTTAAAGCAGTTTTACAGACAGCTTTCTATAAATAGAAAATTTTCTCAAGAACTCTATACTGAGATAGAAGTAGGTCTCAAATTCAGCTGATACAGAAGTGGGGCGCTGTTTGGGTTAAAAACCCCGAAACCTCGGGCAATAACTATGTTTCTCTTGCTATTGCAGCAACGGAATTTGATCCCTAAAAATCTACGCAAATCACGGAAATGCCTAGACAGTATGGCGAGAACATTTTTACCGTCATCTGGAACCCATGTGATTACCTGCAAAAAGTGCTGAACAGCAAACCCGTGCATCGATTGATATGAGGGTTAATTCAATCGAAATTCTATTATTTGTTGAATATAAATACCTAATATACTACATTTTATAGCTCACCAATTTCTTGAGTACTGATAAGAATAAACTTCTTCTTGGACAGCAGTGATGGGGGAAAAAGGAGCGGATTTTGTCGCTGCCTTTGGTAAAACGGCAAGCGATTATGCGTATACCGACTGCCTAACGGATACTGACTGGGCTTGGGAGTTTCTGCGGCTTAGTCCGGCTTATAGGAATGACTATATCGAAAGCTACGCAAAGCTTACGAGAGGAATTATCCATCCATCTGGCATCAAGATTTACCGAGCTCGGGGGCGTCACGATAAGGCGAGAAGATGGGGACTTTCTGCCTTCACGGAACCAGGTCTCAATGCGCAAGAGACACATGTTTTTTGGTCGCAGGACACCCTAAGCTATTCCGTTTTAGCCGCGTCGTCACGCGTGCCAGCACCACGAAAAGAATCTGATTTTGATTTATTCCAAGATAAGAACTGTTGTGCAATCCTCTGCGACGACCACTACCAAAAGATCATTTTAAGATCGCGTAATGCGGCCCTTGATATGAAACTTGTGGGCGCAAATGTATTGTTCTCGCCGGTCATATTGCAATTCCACCTGGATGGCTTTGCCAAAATTAGTAGCGGGACCAAGGCCCTAATCTGGACCCGAAATGCTCTGAAATCGCAACTTACTGGTGATAAAAAGGCGTTGACCAGAACAGCGAAAATGCATCGCAAGAAATGCCTTATCGCGCTGAAATGTTACTTGAAAGGCGCGTCGCTTCGAGACATTGGCAATGTCTTTCGCGCCTACGGGTTGACCCGGCTATCCTGGTCATCAAGCGGTGATGAAGCCCTTAAAAAACAAGTCTGGCGGTGCCGCAACATGGGCCTGAAACTTATGCAGGGTGGATACAAAAAGTTTCTCTGAATAATCCAGGACGCATTTTAAGATTCAATCTTCGTCACTCCTCAAACACGAAAATCATCGTCAATCTTCTTTCCGCAACTCGAAACCATGAATACTCGGATAAGGAAACGGACATGCAATTCGAAGATAAAGCGCTATCAAATCCTCAATTTCTGAATACCAAACAGGCCGCCGACTTTCTTGGATTAAAGCCCAACACGCTAGCCAAGATGCGGGTCTATGGCAATGGTCCGAAGTATCGAAAACACGGCTTTCGTGTTCTCTATTCTCTCGACGAACTGAATGCGTGGTCAGAGGCGTCAAGCCGTTCATCGACGTCAGAAATACCGGATGAATGACTATCTATCTGCCCGCCCAAAACCATATATTTTGCTCTGTTTGATGGTGCTGGGCATCTTTCTGATTATTGTTTCAGGTCCAGAAGTCCTACCAAAAAAACTAATCTGGAACGCCTCTTCTAGTATTCCAATCGGATTGTATATTGTTGAGAAACGGATGCCGGTTCGGGGTGATATTGTGCTTGTAAATCTCCCAAAATGGGTGCGAATAATGGCCGATCAAAGGGGCTATTTGCCATCCAATGTGCCGGCCCTGAAGCGTGTTTCGGCACTCTCGGGCGACACGGTTTGTCGGTTTGGCGGCACGATCTTTGTCAATGGAAGTGTAAAAGCCAAGGCTAGATCACTAGATGATCTTGCTCGCAATATGCCTGTTTGGAGTGGATGCAAGTTACTCGGTGAAGGTCAGGTTTTTCTGCTTGCTGATCATCCGAGTTCGTTTGATGGTCGGTATTTCGGTGTGACTGAGGTGGCTGATATTCTGGGCGTCGCGAAGCCGATCTGGATCAGCCTGAATTGAGATAATGGTAGAATTAAGATGGATGAGGATGGGGGAGGTCAGAAATACGGGAGGGCAAGATAAAAGGACAGGTGCTGGGGGAGGCGTAAATGCCTGATTTCGTTTGCTTCATTTGGTGCCACATGCGGATTAGCAGCACTACTCTTCATCCAAGTCTTTGATGTCGTTTAGGGGTTTTAGCACTATCTTGGAAATAGTGAGTACCTTCCCAATGTTCAGTTTATGTGACACTGATCAGGAGATGCAAGATGGCCGCAGACGACTTCCAACCGATACTCGGGCGTGTTCGATCTTCGTCTGGAGCTAAAAGCCAGCGGTACCTCATTCGTGTGGTCCGGAGTATGAAGCGGGCGGGCCATTCCAGATCTGGCAGGAGTCGTTCTTCTTTCTCTGGGAGCCGATCTGGCCGAGGATATTCTGCAGCGGCTGCTCAATATGCTCAGTCGTTGCAGCCTGGTCGCCGGCGTGTCATCATCAAGGCACGGTTCACTCGGTTCAGGAATGGTGATATTGGCTCCGCTCGCGCGCATCTTCGATATATCCAACGAGACGGAGTGACGCGGGAAGGAGAACCGGGCGAGCTCTATGGGCCAGAAACAGACCACGCCGATGGCAAAGCCTTTCTGTCAGAAGCAGAAGGGGACCGGCATCAGTTCCGTTTTATCGTAGCGCCGGAAGACAGCGCCCAGATGGAGGATCTCAAGCCCTTCGTCCGTGACCTGATGAGTCAGGCTGAAAAGGATTTGGGCACGAAACTCGACTGGGTGGCAGTAGATCATTTCAATACTGGCCATCCGCACACCCATATCATTGTTCGAGGTAAAGACGATCTGGGCAATGATTTGGTGATTGCGCGGGAATATCTTTCGCATGGGTTAAGGGAACGGGCACGCGATCTCGTCACTTTTGAACTAGGGCCAGAGACCCAATATGAAGTTGATCAGAAGATAGCCCGGGAAGTTCAGTCGGAGCGATTTACACGGACTGATCGTTCGATACTGCGGGATACAGATCGGGGTATCTTGACGATTTCTTCTTCTCCTAAACAAGATCAGCAATACCTGACGCACCGCATGGGGCGTCTGCGAAAACTGGAAAACATGGGCTTGGCTGAAGAGCTGAAACCAGGTGTTTGGAAGATCGCAGAGCGAACCGAGAATACTCTTCGGCAATTGGGTGAGCGCGGCGACATCATGAAGACCATGCAGCGTGTTTTGAAAGAGGCAAGCATTGATCGTGGTGCTTCAAATTATTTGGTTTTCGATGCCACAAAAGCCGCTCAAAAAATCACGGGCAAGATCGTTGCGATCGGCCTCTCAAATGAATTGCAAGATCAACACTATATCGTAGTCGATGGCACTGACGGAACACTGCACTACGCTGAGATAGGACGGCTCAGCAAATATGATCCGCCTAGCAAGGATATGGTGGTGACTTTGCGGGGAAGCGATGGCGAGAATCGACTGGCTCAATCGATGAAACTACCAGCCCGCATTTTCATCGAATCCCATGTGCCGTTTCGTGAGTTGGTGAATGCTGAAGGAGCAACTTGGTTGGATCGAGAACTGCTTTCCAAACAACCGGAAACATTTCGGGAAAAGGGCTTTGGCGCTGAAGCCAATCAGGCCCTGAAACTGCGGCAAAGATGGTTAGTTCAAGAGGGCCTAATGATCGAGCAAGATGGGCGTATGATTGTTCAGCGGCGAATGCTTAGCGAACTCATGAGGCGCGAGGTGTCGAAGATGGGAAGTGAATTGGCTGCGAAGTTAGATATGAGCCAAGTAAGTTCTTCGGAGCTAGGTGCAGCCACTGCAAAAATCATTCGCTCAGTTCGGCTGGCATCTGGCAGGTTTGCGTTAATGCAAAATGGCAAAGAGTTTGCGCTCGTTCCTTGGAGGCAGGCAATGCAAAGGTACAAAGCCAAGGGCTTTGGCATCGAGGCTCGCAGTGGTATGTCAAGGTAGCCTGCATTGGGTGAAATTTCCGTTCTGGCGCGAGGTGAATACCATATAAGTATAAAAGGCGCGATTTGATCTGACAGCGCTGCTTTCCAGCGAACTGGATCAGCTGTAACCGCGAGAAAATTAGAGGTGGAAAAAAGTATAGAAATGTCTTATGTAATGAACTGGTAGCGCTTATACGTTCATTATATGAGACAGATATGAAGTCGAATGCACCCAATACTCTGCCGCGAGCAGCTCGTTCAGCCCTTGTCAAGCTTGGCGAGGATATTGTTGTTGCGCGCAAAAAAAGACGGATTTCTACGGTATCGATGGCGGAACGAGCGTTCATCAGCCGCGGCACGCTCTATAAAGTGGAAAGAGGTGATCCAACTGTATCAATGGGTATTTACGCGACGGTTCTTAGCATATTGGGTCTGATTGAGGGACTAGGACAAGCGGCCGACCGTCGCGAAGATACGCTTGGACTTGATATCGAAGAAGATCGGCTGCCGAAGAAAATCGTGACGTCTCGATCAAAAGCGGGGCGGCTATGACAGATACACTCGAAATTTATCTCGACCATGAAGGCGAGACTCGTTTGGTGGGTCACTGTCGTTATGTAGCGAAGCGAAGAAGCCAGAGTTCGGTATTTTCCTATTCGCCTGAGTGGCTGACAACTGAAAAAGCATTCGCCCTCGATCCACAAAACCTGCCATTGCAAGATCGACCTGTCTATACCAACTCCAAAAAGTCTGCATTACCTGGAGCGCTTCGAGATACAGCTCCGGATAGATGGGGCCAACAATTAGTGAGGCGGGCCTTCCGCAAGGCTGGCGAAGAGCGAACGCTTTCAGAAATTGACTTCCTGTTGGCGATTACAGACCGGACTCGAATAGGAGCATTGCGGTATAAAAGGCCAGAGGAAGACACGTTCGATCATGATATTGGACAGTATCGTGTGCCGCCTCTCATCAACCTGCCGGCATTGGTCAATGCGGCAGATGCAGTCCAAACGAATTCTGAAACTGCCGAAGACCTAAAACTATTACTCAATGAAGGATCTCCACTCGGCGGTGCCCGCCCGAAATCGGCTGTTGAAGACAGCGATGGCACTTTGGCAATTGCGAAATTTCCAAAGCAAGACGATGACCGAAGCATCTCACATGGTGAGGTGTTAGCTATGATTTTGGCACGCAATGCTGGGATCAACGTTGCTGATGCACGTTTAGTAGATGTGGCTGGGAGATCTGTGGCGTTGATCAAACGGTTTGATCGGGATGGCGAACGCCGCATCCCTTTCCTCTCGGCTATGAGTTTGTTGGGACTCAACGACGGGGATGAAGCAACCTACACCGACATTGCTGAAGTGATCCGGATGCACTCAAGCGCACCAACGGAAGATCTGCATGAACTATGGCGCCGGGTAGTGTTCAATGTTCTTGTCAGCAATCTGGACGACCATCTCCGTAATCACGGGTTCCTCTATGATTGTGAAGGCAAGTGGCGCCTTTCACCTGCTTATGATTTGAATCCGGTTCCGTTAGAAGAAAAAGCACGAGAACTCAGCACATGGATATCGGAAGAAGGCCCGGACGCTGATCTTGGCTTGGCTATGAATGCTGCACCTTTCTTTGCGCTCAATAAGAAACAGGCTGCTGAAATCATTGACGACGTGAACACAGCAGTAGCTGCTTGGCGGAATACAGCAAAACAAATCGGTATGAGCGCGGCTGATACGGCGGTCTATGCATCAGCTTTTGAGTATGGCTCATAATACGAAAAAGATCGGCAATAACGACATCATAGGTGAACGGGGCGTAACGGCCGTCCGGTCGCTAGTTTTGGAAATGGGGTTTGTATTATACGAAACGGGTGGGGTAGAAGCGGGCATTGATGGTTTCATTGAAATCAGAGACAAGGAATCAGGTGAAGTTTCTAATCTGATCTTGCAAGTGCAATGCAAGGCGACAGAACGGAAGCTGCCCGCAGATTCGGATACAGAATTTTAATGGCCTTGCCGTGAAAAGGATATCGCCTATTGGCGTGGCGTGGCGTGGCGTGGCGGGACGGGACGGCACCAGTGCTTTTGATCGTTATCAGCCTAAGCGACAATCTAGTTTAATGGAAATCGATCAGAGACTATTTTTCAAACGATGCAGTACTAGCGTCAAACAAGATCGTATTCGATAAATCTGAGGATCTACTTACTAAGGAATCAGGTCCTCAACTCATGGCTGTTGCACAAAGCATCAGGCCTGGAACCGTTGCTCCGCCGGTCTCAACCGTCTATCTGTGTCTTCCTGCAAGCCGAATAGGACTTTGTAGCCGCTGGCTCCGCATATTCATCAATCAATTGCTTGATGCCATGGAGCGGGAAAAAACAAAGCCTAAAGCACCTGTTTTACTTTGTCTCGATGAGTTTCCGGTTCTCGGATATATGAGCCAGCTTGAAAATGCTGCGGGGCAGATAGCCTCCTTTGATGTAAAGCTTTGGATAATTATCCAGGATTGGGGACAGGGAAAGGCGCTCTATAAGGAGCGCTGGGAGTCTTTTGTTGCCAATGCAGGCATCCTGCAATTCTTCGGAAATAATGATCTGGAGACGACCGAATACATCTCGAAGCGCCTCGGAAAAACTCTCATTGGCGCGACCAGAGACGGTGTGTCAACGCCGGAGTAAAAATACACCAGTGGCCGGAGCAAAAGTACACCACTGTGGCGGCGTGGAAACAGTCCCCTTGATGTGACGCAGAACTCGGTGTTGCGGGTTGTCCCGGTAGTCCATAGGAGGGACCCGCGCTGCTTCGTGTAGCGCTTTAGCGTTACGCGGAGCGAAGGAGCGCGGGAGGTGCCTGTGGGCCCACCGGGTCAACCATGGTCTCGATCGTTAGTCACTTTTTGGGGGTTTTCGCCGTTTTTGACTTTGATTGAGACGGTAACTATCGCCGTTCATCTCCAGGATATGAACGTGGTGGGTGAGGCGGTCGAGCAATGCCCCCGTCAGGCGTTCGGAGCCGAACACTTCGGTCCACTCGTCGAAGGGAAGATTGCTAGTCAGCAGTGTGGAGCCACGCTCATAACGCTGACTGAACACCTCAAACAGAAGTTCAGCGCCGGTTTTGCTGAGCGGCACGAAGCCGAGTTCGTCGATGATCAGCAATTGGTATTTTGCCAGCTGCTTCTGGAAGCGAAGCAGGCGCTTCTCGTCCCTGGCCTCCATCAACTCGTGAACCAGCGCCGCCGCCGTGATAAAGCCAACGCTGAGGCCTTTCTGACAGGCGGCAAGGCCGAGACCGAGGGCTATATGCGTTTTGCCAGTGCCTGAGTTGCCGAGCGCGATGACGTTCTCGCGCCGCTCGATATATTCACATCGCGCCAGTTCCAGGACCATCATCTTGTTGAGTGATGGTATGGCCTTGAAGTCGAAGGCATCTAAGCTTTTGACGGCAGGGAACCTGGCCAGCCTGATCCGCCGTTCGACCATACGGCGTTCTCGGTCAATCAACTCCAGCTCGGTCAGACGAACAAGATAGCGTACATGGTCAACATCCTCGGCGGCGCATTGACGGGCCAATTTGTCGTATTCCCTGCGGAAGGTGGGCAGCCTGAGGGCTTTCAGGTGATGAGCCAGCAAAAGCTGCGGTGTATCGGTCATGATGCTACTACCATTACATCCAAGTCAGACCTGTCGGCCTTCCCCGTCTCTTGCAACAGGTTCATGTAATTGGCCGCCGAGGTCGTCGTCACCCGCGCCCGTGGCAGATAAGGGTAAATGTCCAGATTGAGCTTTGGTGGACGCCGCTCTATACGGCACAGCACCAGATGTTTGATGGCGTCATAGCTAATTGCGCTCATGCGCAAGGCATCCTTCACCGCGCCATGAAGGTCATCGAGTTTAAAGGTTTCCAGGAGCCTCAAGACCTGCACGTACTCCCGCTTGCCGGACTTGCCCATGCGGGACTCAAGAAGGCGGCGCAAGGTTACGAACACCTCTGGTAGGTCCCAGCCGACCAACGGTGCAGCCTGATCCAGAGCGCCAACCTTCTGTTCCAGTAAAGGCAGATAGTGGATTGGATTAAAGATCAGATCTTCGCGATCATAGGAACGGGTGTGCCGAGCGACCTCCTCACTTCCACAGCCAATGATGACCTCGTGGACATAGCCACGGATCCAGACTTCCTGATGACCGAAGGCGACGGGCACCGAGTAATCATTGGTTCTATACCGCACCAGGGACAGGGAACTGACCCGCGTCGCCTGCTTGTCACAGGCATCAAACGGAGTTGCGGGCAATGCCGTCAGCAATGCCTGATCACGGACAAACCGCTCGCCGATACTCTCGCGGTGGCCGCGCAAAACATCACGTTGTCGCTTGCGACATTGCTCTTCCAAGTGCCTGTTGAAGGCATCCCAACTGGCAAAACGAGGGCGAGGCGTCATAAAGTTCCGCCGAGCGTAACCAACGACACCCTCCACATTGCCCTTGTCATTGCCTTTGCCGGGACGGCCATAACGATCCTCAAAAAGGTAATGGGACTGAAGCCCACTGAACGCCCGCGTTCGTTGCCGCGACCCATCTCTCAGAATGCGAGCAACAAGGCACTTGTCGTTGTCGTACAGGATTGATTGCGGGACGCCGCCAAAGAAGGCAAAGGCCTTGTTGTGCCCGTCCAGCCACGCCTCCGTCGTCGCCGCTGGGTAGGCGGAAACGAAGCAGGCATCGCTGTGAGGAAGGGTCATGACAAAGTAATGAGCCCGATACTCAATACCGGCGATGACCGCATCCGCCTCGCCAAAATCAGCTTGGGCGTGACCCGCAGGATGGGTCAGCGGTACGAACATCTCGCGCTGGCGCTGGCGTGCCGCAAAAACATAATCCTTCACGATCGTGATGCCGCCAGTAAAACCGTACTCATCGCGAAGGCGCTCAAAAATCCGCTTCGAGGTATGCCGCTGCTTCTTCAGGCGTTTGGTATCGTCCTCAAGGATCTGGTCGATAAGACCAACAAAGGGATCAAGCTTGGGACGGGTCGGTGTCTTCTTGCGGCGATAACCGGGGGCACTGAAAATGCCAACATCTTATCGACCGTCCGCCGATCAATCCCGAAGTTCCGTGCTGCTTTGCGGCGGCTCATACCTTGAATAATTACCGCATACCGTACGCGTCCATAGAGTTCCACTTGCTTCATCCCCGCCCTCTGCAAAAGCAGAAAGCTTACCACTGGCGGGTTTTTACTCCGGCCAACAACCAGACTATCCGGCCGCTTCAGTGGTGGATTATTGCTCCGGCGGTCTCATGACTATGCGCCGGAAGAAAACCGCCTGCATGACTTTGAAGTTAGAAGGGCCGCTCAGAAAGGCAAAGTGGTTTCAAAACTGCCCATCTACGGCGAGTCCTTTCACCTGTCTTTTGAGTACATGGGACAGCGCAATGATGTGATGACGATCTATGGCCAGAAAGTTGCTCTCGCGGTTCTCGCAAGGCTTAGAGCCTGCGATCAAGTCCTCAATAACCAGGCAAGCGTAGGCGACGGTTTTGCGACGCGGCCTGAAGATCAATGGGCCGACCAGCCTGGCGACATTCCCGAAAACTGATCGCGCAATGAAAGGAAAAAATCATGCAGTATTCTGAATCTGGAATTGCAGAACTAATGGGACTTCTTGTTTTGCTGGTCATCGGAATGCCTTTTTGCATCGCAACGCCTTATGCGCTTGGCTATTTGCTGGGTCTTGAATATGAGGCCGAACTGGTCAAGCACTGGATTCTTGCCCTTGATACCTGGCTCCGTATTCTCTGCCTTGCCGGTGTCGGTCTCGTCGGCTTTTTTATCCTTCTCATTGTCTGCATTATAATTTATCAGGCCGGAAAACGACTCCTCTTTGCCTTATTGGCCTTCACCGAATGGGTAATTGCGGCAACGCTGAGAACAGTTGAAGCAATGCTGGAACTTATCAGTTCAATCTTAAAAGGATTGATCTGGTTCTTACTCCAACCTTTCCGTCTGATCGGCGAGTTTGTCGCGGACAAGTTTATTGCCGCGAGAACGAGCATCGGGCAGTGGAAGGCCGAGCAGCAAGCCCTGCGAGCCCTTTATCGCGATGAATATAGTGATGACTTTTCGAGCTTTCGAGCCTTCAAACGTTATTGGTCGGCGCTACAGCGTGGGGAGGAACCTCCTTATCCAGGCAAAGAGGAAAAAGCGAAAGCAGAGCCTAAACCTAAGCCAAAAGCCGATCTTTACAGCCTGGCGCTAAAGGAACTGGGGCTTTCAGAGCCTTTTACCAAAGCCGCGTTTAAGGCGCGTTACCGGAGGCGTATGAAGGAAGTTCATCCGGACATTACCGGCAGCAACGGAGCTGCGACGCGTCTCAATGCCGCAATAGAATTGATTAAGAAGAGAAAGGGATGGTCATGAAAAAACTATCAGATAGTACCAAAGCCCTGACCACAAAAACCGGACAATCCGGCGTGGCAAATAAAAAGGACTTTCAATCGACGATGGCCGCATTGCGCAAGGCCAGTGGCAAACCGGAATATGTTCTTATTCCAATGTGCTGCGCGGTTCATGACCGGCCTTATGTGATTATCTATTCCCGCGTTGATCCGTCAATGAAGTTTAAGATTACAAAGATCGTGAACGAAGCTAGCGATATAAAATCACAAGGGAAAGGATTGATTGCAAAGCATTTAGAGGGCAAGTCGCAAGCTGCCAGAAGCTATGACATTGCGGAATTCGATAGCGCCGGACGTTATTGTCCGTGGTGCCAGGACAACGGAGATGTTGTGCATTGTGCTGACTGTAAAGAAACTTATTGCAGTGGCACCACAAAGCGCCTTGGCGATGGTTCGGCTTTATACAAGTGTGTGCCCCGATGCGGAAGCAGCGGCATGCTCAAGGATTACAGCAAGTTGCATGGCAATAAGGGAAAAGCAATGAAAGGCGGCGTAAAGCAAAAAATGCTGCCTTCGACTTACAGGCCTGCCTTATCTGGCCAGATGGATAGATTAGGGCTTCCCAAAAAATAGACCACTATGGGCGGGAGTATTGCAGATCGCAATGATCCCGCCAAATTTTCCTGTGCCCCGTTATCAGGCAAAGAGATCATTTTGATAAGCAAGCAGTTCATCAATCCAGACCCGATGGGAAAGGTGATGCAAAAGATGGCAATATTTTAAACTGAGCGACGTGTGAACAGACAGGCATTTAGATGGATTGTCGTTTTCTTCTACTTCGCGGCGCAAAACCGATAATTGCCGCGCTGCTTTTCTGTAACTGACCAGATCCGAGCGGATATCATGCAGGGCTTGCTCTTTAAGCTCCCGCAAGGCTTCGGAGCGTTGTGGTTCGGATTTCCGGTCTGCCGCTCTGATTTCTTCTTCACGATATCCTTTAAAATCACGGCGCTCTGCTTCTGCAAGTATCGCCTTCGGACTCTGGACGGCACCGCCAAGTAGATAATACCAAGGATGGCCGCAATTGTAGTCGTGATATGTAACTGCCATGATCGCCCCCTATCTGCACGCATAGATTAGGTGGCAGCTGTCGATCTCGATTTTCGAGAAATCTACAGAAAGATCGCGGGCTATGGCGTCATAATCGATATAGAATTGCAGGTGAGCGGGAATTTCTCCATAATGACCTTCATCGACAAACTCTTGTGCGAGATCGCGCATCGTGTCGCATTCGTAAATATCAACGTCAAATTGGTCGGAATCGTCCTTTTCAGGATCAAAGCTGTAACCGCATTCGCCGACGGCTATTATGAAACAGCGCTTTTTGTGTTCGTCCCATTCGTCGCACGCATCAAGAAAAGCACCGATATTATTCTGATATAGTCCCCACGCTTTTCCAAGCTGGGCATCGATCATATCACCGTCGATAAATTCGATTTCAAATTCTTCAACGGGATCGCCGTAAGCATTGCGCTTCTTGCCTGCCTTTTCGTGGTAGTCTTGGGTACTGTCAAAATAAAATCCGGTTGCTGATAAATCATATGGATTTGCAAATAATGTCGTCATCTTCTTACTTCCTTCTCTTTCACTCCTCAATGGGAGTGGGTTGCACATGCAACCCTGGTGCTTCGCCGAGAAGGGGGTAGAAAACTTCAATTAAAAATCAGACGGGATGGTGCGGGCGCAGGCCCTTGCCGAGCCACGGTCCCTCTTATTTTTGTTGAAGTGCGCGAGGGTGAAACCCTTAGTAGAAAACCCCGTTAGTGATCGTCACCCGTAAAAGGCCGAGATTACAGGCTCGGCGCGCGCAGCGCACGGGCCGAAGGCAACGGCTAAAACCCCTTAAAATCAAGAACAATACTTTTTTGTCTTGCCCGGGATCAGCCCTATCCATCGCTATTTAACTGTATAAAAATACCTATATTTCTCTAAAAAGGGGCATAAACTGTAAAATACTATAGTACTATACGAAAATACATGATATTCTCTATTAATGGGAATTTCACGCAACTGGATATAGTTTATGCTTGTAAAGGCCTCAAAGAAACAACAGCGTTTGGCAGCTTTAATCAAGGAAGCTGGCGACTCCATTCGTATTGATGATGCGGTTAAGGTCTTCGGCGTAGATCGCCAAAAGGCAGCAAAGTTACTTGCGGGATGGCATAATCAGGGTAATTTGCGCAGGATAGCGCGCGGATTATACGTTCCGGTCAATCCGTCGGCGCTGGGACGCCAGCAGGTCCTGGATGACCCATGGGTACTTGTTCCCGAGCTCTACAGCCCCGGCTACATAGGCGGATGGACAGCGCTTGAATACTGGGAGCTTACAGAACAGCTCTTCCGCTCCGTTTGCGTGCTAACAGCCAAAAGAGCCACCTATGGCGACATTGTCCATCAAGGGGTGACCTTTTACATTAAACACATCTCTGAAACGCAAATTCTTGGCACCAAGTCTGTCTGGCGCGACCGGGTTAAAGTCCAGGTCTCCGACCCTCATAAAACAATACTGGATATATTAAATGATCCGAAAATCGGGGCGGGACTCCAGCACGTGTTAGATGTTATGGCAGCATATGCCAAGGAATACGGGACAAAGAATAATCTGGAGCAGTTGCTGGATTACGCGGATCGTATTGGAAATGGAGCGCTTTTCAAGAAACTAGGATACGCCGCAGAAAAAACCGGATGGGAACCATGGTTTCTCGATGAATGCCATACGCGCCTGACTAAAGGTTACGCATATTTTGGTGATCAGGCTGCGGAAAACAAACTTGTAACAAAATGGCATTTATGGGTCCCGAAAGGATAACTGGCCGATGATTTCAAAAGAAGAATTTAAATCTGTGGCGGACGAAACGGGCTTAAGCCCGAACGTAGTAGAAAAGGACTATGTGCTCGGCTGGCTCCTGGCTGCCATAAACGCCAATAAAACACTGGCACCCGTTTGGGTCTTTAAAGGCGGCACTTGCCTGAAAAAATGCTATTTTGAAACCTATCGGTTTTCCGAAGATCTTGATTTCACACTTACCGATGATTCCCATTTAGACGAAGAGTTTTTGCTAGGGCAGTTTGAACAAATTTCGGAATGGATTTATGAGCAATCCGGTATCATCATTCCAGCAGACAGACAAATATTCGATATCTATGACAACCCCAGAGGCGGGCGGTCATGTGAGGGCAAGGTTTATTACGAAAGTTATTTCGTTCCGGGCAAAAAACATATTCCCAAGATTAAGTGCGATCTGACAGCAGATGAAGTTCTGGTGTTGCCACCCTCAAGGCAACGGGTCTTTCATACCTATAGTGATTTGCCGGAAGATGGATTTCAAGTTGATTGCTACGACTATCCGGAGGTGTTTGGGGAAAAGGTCCGGGCCTTGGGAGAAAGAGGCAGGCCGCGCGATCTTTACGATGTCATTAACTTGTATCGCAATGATCATCTTCCTGCTGCGTCAGTCGTGCGGGATGTTCTGGATCAAAAATGTGCATACAAGGGGATAGACCGGCCAACAATGAATTCGGTAGAAGCCTACCGGCCAGCCATGGAGCAAAACTGGGAACCAATGTTGGGTCATCAACTTCCAGGCCTTCCCGATCTTGAAAGCTATTGGAACACATTACCGGAATTTTTCGAATGGCTAGAAAGTAGCCATATTCCTGCAAGGCAGGCACTAGGATCTGTTAGCAACAGCGGTGATCTTTACCGGCCCGAATATGGCCGTCTCGGGCTGCGGACAAATCAGGGCGGCTCTCTTGAAATTATCCGCTTTGCTGCCGGAAACAGATTATGTGTTGATCTTGACTACACCGACAATGAAGGAAATCGACGCACCCGTGCTATTGAGCCTTACTCACTAAGGCGAGCCCAGAATGGCAATGTACTTCTCTTCGCCGTAAGGGCGGATGACGGCCAAATCAGGGCCTACAAGATTAATCAGATCAATAATGTCTCCCTAACCAGCAGGGTTTTTGTTCCGCGCTATGAGGTTGAATTAGGCCCGACAGGACCCGCTGAAGCTATCCAGCAAAATACAGGGCGTTCGGCATTGGGAATTCCCAAAACAAGATCAAGGCCTCGCAGGTCTTCTACTCGTATGACAGCTACGCGGCGATCACCTGCTACGATGGGTCCAACTTACATTTACCGTTGCCCGGTTTGTGACAAGACATTCAAAAGAAATGCAATGAAGCCGCAACTAAATCCTCACAAATCAAAAGACGGCTATCCGTGTCCCGGGCGAATAGGCATATATGAAGACACAAAATACTAATGTCAGTGCCTGACAACTCGACTTTGCCTTCACACGGAGATAAGAAAGTTTTTGCCACAGATTTGCCACAAGCCGGAAAAGCTTGTGAAAGACAATGGCAGTTTCATGCGGGTTACAGCGGACACCTGATTTGTGGCAAAAACACCCCAAAAGGGTCAGTTTCTTTCCGTAAACAAGGGCTAAGTCATTGATTTGTGTTGCCTGAGACAAAGGTAACAGGTCTTACGGGACACATAGGTTACACTTTTGGCATTTTGCAGGAGAAGCAGGATGCCGTGGAAGGAGTGTATCAAGATGGATGAACGTCTTAAATTCGTTGCCCGGCTGCTGGAGGGTGAGAAGATGGCGCCTCTGTGTCGAGAGTTCGGCATATCGCGCAAGACTGGCTACAAGATATTTGGTCGATACAAGGAATGTGGCCTGATTGGCCTGAATGATCGCAGCCGACGGCCTTACCGTTACGCCAATCAGCTGCCATTTCAGGTGGAGGCCATGATTATTGAGTTGAAGAAGGAGTACCCGACCTGGGGAGCTCTGAAGATCCGTGAGAAGGTCCGTCGGTTATATCCGGACATCCCGCTTCCTGCAACCAGTACCGTTCATGCTGTGCTGGATCGTAACGGCCTGGTCAACCGCCGCAAGAAGCGTAGATACAGGGCAGAGGGAACAGAACTCAGATATGCCTCCAGCCCCAATGAACTGTGGTGCGCAGACTATAAAGGCGAGTTCATGCTTTCGGACAGGCGATACTGCTATCCGCTCACCATTGCTGACTATAAGAGCCGTTACCTGTTAGCCGTAGAAGCGCTGGAGACAACAAAAGAGTTCTACGCCTTCTCTGTTTTTGAGCGTATTTTCAAGGAGTTCGGCCTACCAAAGGCAATCCGTACCGATAACGGCGTCCCCTTTGCAAGTCCGAATGCCCTGTTCGGGCTGTCGAAACTCAGCGTCTGGTGGCTACGGCTCGGCATTGAGATCGAGCGGATCAAGCCCGGCCACCCGGAACAGAATGGCAGACATGAACGGATGCATCTGACCCTCAAGAAAGAAACCTGCAAACCAGCAGGCGCAAACTTCCTGCAGCAACAGGCGAAGTTTGATGACTTCATTGATTGCTACAACAACGACAGGCCACATCAGGCACTGAATATGCGGTATCCAGGAGAAGTCTATGAACCCTCAAAACGGACATATTGCGGCTTATCTGACCTGGAGTACCCGTTCCACGACAAGTCCAAGATGGTCACAACATGCGGCCGAATATGTTATAGAAAGAAGAAGGTAAACCTCAGTGTCGTCTTTGCCGGACAGAAAGTCGGCATCAAAGAGGTTAGCAACGGTATCTTTATGGTCAGCTTTATGAAATATGATCTGGGGTACTATGATGAAGAGACATGCAGATTGGAACCCGCAGCAAACCCTTTCGCTGCAAAACTGTTACCCATGTCTCCAGTATAATATGTAACCTGTGTGTCCGGTATGAACCATTTAACTGTGGCGCACCTAAGCGAAGAAAGTTCGAACGCTTTGTTCGAAACTCTTTCGCAATGGAATCAGGTGCTTACAGCCCTCTTCAACCCTGCAAATGATCCCAATATGGGCATTTGCGGGGTGGCTACATGACAAAGAAAGCCCCTCCTTTTTCTCTCAGACTGACTTTTGAAGAACGCGCGCGGTTAGAACAGCTTGCCGGGGATATGCCGCTGGGCTCCTATATCAAGAAGAAAGTATTTGATGGCAAAGGGCTCAAAGGCCGCCGTGCCCGCTCCCGGCAACGCAGGCCGATTAAGGATGAGCAAAAACTGGCTCATGTGTTGGCTATTCTTGGTCAATCACGCCTTGCCAATAACCTCAATCAACTCGCCAAAGCGGCTCATATCGGAACTTTGCCGGTACTACCCGAAACCGAAAGGGATATTCGCCGCGCCTGCGCCGATGTCGCCTTGATGCGGCGTGAGCTTTTACGCGCTTTGGGCCACCGAACAGATACAGAGCCGTCATGATCTTAAAAGGCTCTCAGAGAAGCGGCGCAAAACAACTTGGTCTGCACTTATTGAAGACGGATGAGAATGAGCATGTTGAATTGCACGAAATTCGCGGGTTTGTCTCGGATGACGTGATAGGCGCATTGCGAGAGGCTGAAGCCATCGCCAAAGGGACCAAATGCAGGCAATATCTGTTTTCTGTTTCCCTGAACCCGCCGCAAACAGAAAATGTCCGTATTGAGACATTTGAGCAAGCCATTCGCTCAATAGAAGAGCGGAACGGCCTTACCGATCAACCCCGCGTCATTATCTTCCATGAGAAGGAAGGACGCCGTCATGCGCATGCAGTCTGGAGCCGCATTGATGCGGAAACCATGACGGCAAAGCCCATGTCTTTCTATAAAAACAAACTGCAGGAAGTCTCCCGCCAGCTTTATCTGGAGAATGGCTGGAAGATGCCGCGCGGCCTTGTGGATTCCAAAGAGCGTGATCCCCGGAACTTCTCGCTAGCCGATTGGCAGCAAGCGAAACGCATTGGTCAACATGCCGGGGAACTTAAAGAGTCAATCCAGGAAGCCTGGGCCATATCCGATTCAAAAGCAACATTCTCCCACGCGCTTGAAGAACGCGGCCTGTATCTTGCCCGTGGAGATCGGCGCGGCCATGTGGCCGTAACCTTTGAAGGAGAAGCGATTTCCATTCCCCGTGCAACAGGGCGCAAAGCCAGAGAGATAAAAGCGCGCTTGGGGGAACCGAAAGACCTCAGAAGCATCGAAGAAGCGCGGCGGCGCATTGCCAAAGACATTCTACCCAGGATGAGAGATCATCTGAAGGAAGCACGCTCAAAAGCAAAAGCCGAACTCAGCGCCCTTAACGCTCGCCGTCAAGCAATGGCGAAGGCTCATGCTAACGAACGCGCAAAACTTGATGCCGGACAAAAATCGCGTATCGAACAGGAAGCGCGCAACCGGGCAGAACGGTTTCGCAAAGGCATGCGCGGAATATGGGACCGGCTCACAGGAAAGCGTGCGCAACTAGAGAAACAGAATCAATTGGAAGTGCTATGGGCTTTGCAACGGGATCGGGAGCAGCGACATGCTCTTGTAGCCGCCCAATTGAAAGACCGGCAAAGACTACAAACGGACATCAAAGCTGTTCGCTCCAAACACGCCAGAGCTCTTCGTGAACTGCATTTTGATACAGCAAATTACCGCCTGATGAAGCGCGGTGAGGTACCTAAACCAAAGTCCGCTTTTGATCGGTTGGAAGCGATGCGAGATAAATCACACAGTTAACTCACCCGCCAACGGTTTGACAGGCTTAAAGAGAAGAAACCAAAAGCTAATCCTCAGCGGAATTCAACTGAAGATCGGTTGCGCAAATTACGGGAGATGCGAAAAGGTAAATCCGGTCACGGCCCGGAGCTGGATCGCTAGTTTATATATTCAAACATTAACTCAATGACATTGAGCCAATAAGCCAGAATTCAAACTCCTGCGAACCCACGCGTTGTTACTCTCTGCGTTCAAATACCAAACACATTAAATATGTTTCCAAGCTTCATACCCCTCCGAAGCAGACCGACCACACCGTTCATGGCCTTCACTGGGCAATGACGGGACGGGCCGAAAGGCCCTGAACGGTTCGGGGCCTCCTTGAAAAACAGGAGGATATTATGAACCTCACTTCACAATTTAAGCTTGCTTCAAAGAGTTCTTATGAACTGCGTGGTTTGCTGCGTACTGCTTTTAATGCAGCCGTCCAAGCTGATCCCGGTTCAAAAGCACAACACGAAGCTCAGGCTCTTATAGACGCTATAAAGCTTGAACTTACTGTCCGGGATTTTACCCTTTAGGCAGTTTCCACCCGAGGCGGTAATAGTAACCGCCTCGGATTTTTTTTAATCTCAATGCTGCCAAAAGACATGAACTTCTTCTAGGCCTGTTTCGATAGCCAGAATGTCATTGATCTCCATATCGCGGGCCATCTTTTCATAGTCAATGTAGTAATGCAGATGCTCTGGAATGGTCGTTGTCTCTTCTGTCAGCTCTTCCGCATAGTGGGCAACAGATGAATAACAGCCATAATAGCGCTCCTCCATCATTGACCGGGCTTCATCAATATCACCGCCAAGATATTCGAGGAGCTTACCTCCAAGTTCACCATGATCAGCAATAAACTCAGCAACTTCCACAATGCTCTCAATGCCCTGATATTCAGAGATTGAGACACCTTCAAATCCTTCATAGTCATGAATAGCATATTCTTCTGCCCCGGGGATTGGTGCGGCTTTCAGCATCTTGCGGATTTCTGTATAGATTGCATCAGCATCCTGCTCTGCATCAATCCAACATCCATGAAGTATTCCATTATTGTATGACGCCAGGCAGGCGACATAAATTCTGATTTCTCCTTGTTCCGTGGTCATTGTTAATTCCTCCGTAGGGTTTGGGTTGCACATGCAACCGTTGCCCTTTGGCGAAAACGGGGTGTGCAAACGGAAGGAAAAATCGACGGCGGGCGCAAGGCTTTGCCCTGAGCCTCGGGAGACCGTTCTATTTTTTATGAAGTGCGCTGAGGGGCTGGTCCCTAAGTCGCGCGAGGGATAAAAGCCGGATGGCCGAGACGGAAGAAAGGTCGCTCGATTTACGAGTGCCCTGCCCCGCAAGAGCGACGAGACAACTTAAAACTTGGCCGTCAGCGTGCTTACTGTTAGGCTTTTATAATCATGGATTTTCAAGTCATTCCTCTTCGTGGTCAACAACCAAATGGAGAACACAATAAGGTGTTCCTACTTACTGACGGATGGGACGATTGGTTCAAGTACAACACCATGTATGTGGTATTGTACTTCGATGACGTCGGAAAAGAGCATCGGATCGGTGAAGTTAAGATAGGGGAGTTTGGAATGGTAACTGATCAGCGACGCCCCAACATACCCGACAAGTTCATCGCACTGGACGAGAGATTTTTCTCGCTCGGGCAGGATGACAGCTATTATCAGATACTCAACGATTTAGGAGACACATTTCGAGATACCTACCTCGAAGCGATGCGGGATGTCGCCAGAGATGTAGATCTGTTTGAGCGTGCGTCGAAAGAAGACGTAACCGGCGTTTCACTACTACGGTCTGTATCTGATCAATCTGTAAGAAGTCAATACCGGAGAATGGCGCAAGGCGGTGCGCGACTGACGGAATTTGCATTTTCCTATACCCCGCCCCCTTGGGGTCGCGACAACACGCCGCCTACATTTGAATTTGAGGTTCATCCCGAATCATATCCTCCAACTAACGTCCATATTCTCATTGGCCGCAATAATGTCGGAAAAACTTACACTGTAGAGCAGATGACGAATGCCCTAGTGCGACCTGATGAGGGCGCATTCGGAGATTTTCGCTGGAATGGTATAGATGACTTCAGCTTCAAAAAATCAGAGAATTTCACCAACATTATCGCGGTCACATTCAGCGCATTTGATCCATTCGAACCTCTTCCCAATCGCGAAAACAAGCTTTCCAGTGTTCGCTATCAATACATTGGTCTTAAACACGTTGGAAAGAACGAGGACGGAAAAGCCAAACCTCCAAAGTCGACCGATGATCTTGCAGCCGATTTCGGTAAGTCGGTGCAGCTTATTCTAACCCAGACAGCGAAGAGAGAAAGATGGCAACAGGCTCTATCCCTTTTGGAATCCGATCCAATCTTTAAACAAGCTGAAATTTCACAGCTAATTGAAAAATTCGAGGAATTCGAGATTGAGTTTGAAAGACGTGAAGCTTTCAACCAACTGCGTAAAAATGCACGACAGCTATACTCAAAACTCAGCTCCGGTCACAAGATTGTGGTGTTAACGATAACACGGCTTGTAGAGACGCTTGAGGAACGTTCGCTCGTTCTGGTAGATGAACCTGAGGCGCATCTACACCCACCGCTGCTTTCAGCTTTTATTCGCTCGCTTTCCGATCTTCTCATAAATCGGAATGGCGTAGCAATCATCGCAACACATTCGCCTGTCATTTTGCAGGAAGTCCCAAAAACATGCGTTTGGAGAATATGGCGAAGTGGTAGAGAGAAGCGGATCGAGCGACCAATGTCAGAGACGTTCGGCGAGAATGTTGGTACGCTCACACAAGCAATTTTTGGCCTTGAGGTTACAAATTCGGGCTTTCACAAGATGCTGAATGATGCGGTTCTCGCAGATCTTAGTTACGTAGACGTTCTTGCTCGTTTTAATGGCCAACTTGGTGATGAAGCTAGAGGTATCGTTCGATCACTTATTGCCGCCCGAGAGCAGGAAAACTGAGCCATGTGGACTGTACCCAAACCAGTATTTGACGCGCGCGGAACCTTTGAAATCTGTATCGAAGGGATACAGGATGCTGGCAAAAAAGCGCGACTCGAAGGTATCCGAGTACAAATCGAAGATGCGGAATCTGCCTTCGATGAGCGAGCGGCTGCAACTGAACTCCACATAATCCCAGAAGTTAATGAAATCGCTGGAATAGGCGGAAATGTCACAGCGAAAGAGATGGAGCAACTCTACGATAGACACATGGCCCGACAGAAGGGTCGAGGCCGCGCCATATATGACAAGCTCATGTTAGCTGCGGTGCACGGACAATGTCCATTCTGCGGCCACTTGCCAGTTTCGACGCTTGACCACTCCTTACCTAAAGCCCGTCACCCCACCTTAGCGGTTACCCCGTTTAACCTGATACCGTGCTGTAAAGACTGCAACCATAACAAAGGAACACTAGGTCCTGACGAAGCTGACAGGCAATTTTTACATGCATATTATGATGATCTTACAGTAGACCGCTGGCTTTCTGCAGAGATTATCGAAGGTTCACCTCCAGGCGCAGTATTCTCTGTCGTGCCTCCAATTCAATGGGATGATCAGACTTCATCTAGAGTTCAATGGCATTTCCAACAATTAAAGCTCGGAAGTCTTTATGCATCACAAGCCGGTAGACAATTACAGAATATTAGAAACGCGCTAACGAACATTTTTGATGCGGCTGGAGCGGTGGCCGTGAGTGATGATTTAGTCCAACGAAGTCAGAGTTGCGCTGCGGTAAGCGTCAACTCTTGGGAGGGCGCACTCTATGAGGCGGCATCTCAAAGTAACTGGTACTGCAATAGAGGTTTTGCGGCTTAGGTGTCAGCTGGCGATTGGTGCTTTTTAGTTGCTGAAATGATTGGGGTAAACGCAGCTCGCAGTTGTCCAGGCCCCGAATAATCATCTCTATCTAATTTGATACTTAAGACGGCGCTGCACAAAGGCAGGTTTTGAGCCTTCCAGAATCTTCACAATGGCATCATTGATGCGTGGATTCTCAATGGAGCCAGACTCATAGGAGAATTTGTACTCCGCCGCTTTATCCAACGTTACATAGAGGACCTGCTCAGCGTCCGCACCCACCGCAAGATTTGGATTGTGAGTTACAAGAATGACCTGACGGGATTTCTTGGCTTGCCGAATACACTGTGCCAAGACGGTGAATATACTATCGTTGTCGAGGTTATCCTCAGGCTGATCGATGATCAGCGGCGTCTTTTCTTTATCAAGGTGAAGGTAGAAAACAAGCAAGAGAAGCCCTTTTTCACCAGGGGAAAGCTGGTTGAGGTTTTTTCCACCTAAACGCAATTCGTAACGTGCATCAAAATATTCAAACGAAAACAACAGGTCATAGAGGCGCTTGATGTCCTTAACCTGTTTGTCAACATCGTCTGCACGAATGGCGGTGATGATCCCGTTGGTGAATTCAAGGATGCTCTCAACATTGTTCCAATCGACATCAGCCATACGGGTATCAAGCGCTTCACGCCCTTGAGCTGTTCCGCGAAAAGGTCCAAGGGCATTCTGGTTGACTTGATCAAGGAACGCGGCAGGAAACTCGTGAGACGGAACGAAAGACGCATCAATTGTGACGATAAATTCGTCCGCACTCACGGTCTCAAGGCGCTCTTCAACGCTTGACTTGAGGCTTTCGTAAAAGGACCGCACCTTTTTCTTAGCTTCGAATATCGCCCGCGTCAATTTTTCCCGATCCTGGCATTTCTCGTCCAGTTTGGTGCGGAGATTGTTCTCGATGTAACTGATACGGCTTTCAAGGTCTTTGATCGTCCCATGTTTCGGGTTGTCGTCCTCACCCATGACGGCAGACATTTTCGACAACACATCAGATAGTGCCTGCACATAGCGTTGATATCGGCGTTGCGGAGCGGAAAGGGTTTCTTGCAGGATCTTCAATCTGTCCGACAATATTTGGTGTGCTGCACGAAGGTCAGGCACGCTCGCGAGTTTCGAATAGTCAGCGTCTTCCGAGGTCGGAACTTCGTTCGCGGTTTCCAGAAATTTAATCTGGGACTTGAGCGCGGCGATCTTGTCATCAATAGTCTTGGTGTTGATCTGCTGGCTTATGATGGTATCAATATCGAGGTCAAAGCGCTGACATTCTGTCCGCAGCTCTTCCTTTTCTTCCTTCACCTGCACATCGATGGCGGTCACGGACTCTTTGAGCGAACTAAGGGCCAAACGGTCGGTTTTCAGCGCAGAGAGCCTATCGACAGCGGCTTTACCGTGCGTCTCGACTTCTGCTTGAACCCGCCGTGTTTCTTCAATCTGCTTAGTGACCGCCTGCTGCCTGGGCGTTTCTCCTTCGGGTTTGGTAACTTCTTTAGGTTTGGATTCTTCGAGTACGCGGTACTCTTCCCTCTTCTGGCGAAGCTCTTCTTCAAGTCGTGCCTTGGTGGCAGGATCGGCCTGATTTACCAAATCGACAATCTCGATATTGAGCTCGCGTAGGCGGGTCTTCAGAGCGCTGATATCACCTTTACTTTGTGCCGTCTTAAGCTCTTCTAACTCAGAAAATGTCGATTTACCCATACGGTCTGATTCATCGACATGTGAAAATACGACCTCTTCAATTTTTCGACGAAACGCTTTGACTTCGATTTCGTTGGTAAGGCTTTCGAAGTAGTTTTGCGGCAGATACTTGACCGCTTCCGGTTTCAGAGTGTCGACATCTTCGTCGAGTTGTTTTGAGCGCTTTGTACCGCTAGCCCAAGCAAGCTCGCCAACGAAATTCTCGGCATACCCCTTCTGCCGGAATTTACGATTTCGGACATCATTGGTCAGGAAAGAGAAGTGATCGGATTGTCGGGATTCACCAAGCAATCCGATGATATCTGCAATAGCACTTTTGCCGCTCCCTTTGTTGCCGATGATCGCAGTAAGTTCAGGATTGAATGAGATATCCACATTCTTGAACCACGAACCTTTGGTTCCTGTATAGTTTGCAGCCTGATCGATACACAGACCTGAGATAAAGCGGGTTGCGTCCTGATCGAGCCGCTCCAGAACCGTTGGACGCTCCCCGATATGTACACGTCCTTTTGGTTCGAATAGGGTTTGCCGGAGCCCCCGAAACGTCAAATCAGCTTTGATCCAGGTCGGCTCATATCCTGCTTCGTCGCCGGACAAGCGGTTGAGATCGTCAAATGAATGGGCATCAGACCCCGTAAATACTGGCTTCTTATTGCTTTTTGCATCGCCCTCGTAGCGATCTTCTTGCTGAAAATAGTCGGTATTCTTCGACGAGCCGAAGAACGCATCGCTAGCCTTGTCCAGTTCATCAGAAATCGATTTGCTGCGAGGCGATTTACTATCTACACCGCGCAAGCCGTCATTGTTGGCCGCTGTGACAATCATATAGACCGTTTCGTCAGGAAACACTTTGGCCAGAGCTATTTTGAGTTCAGCAATGCTGACGGTTGCTTGCTCGAAGTCGTGCTGCGAAGTTAGTTCATTACACCTCAGGCGCGCGCCGTGTATTGTTTTGTGTGTAACTAGGTCGCTCAGCAACGTATTGAGCTTCGTTGGCGTCGCTATCGCCGGATCAATGAGCACATGAGCGTTGACGTTCCGGCCATCGGAACTGACCGTTTCGGTTAGCCGGAATTCGATATTCGGAATGAAGACCTTATTACCATTCGGATGGTGCTTGGTGTAGGCCTCTATGGTGGCCAGATACCCATCAAACGAAAAATAGTCGGTGATGCCAAAAACCTGGACATCAGCCTCTTCCAACTCATCAACGTATCGTTTCAGGATCTTCACCGACGCTCCACCGAAACCATCAGCAAGCTTGGTGCCAGGCGCATGTAGATGAAGGTCCCAACGCGTCCAGATTGATCCGATTTTGTTGTGACGCGCACTCATCGTGCCGCAACTGCCGCTATATGGCCCGCAAATTCCGTTACAAAGGTCTTGAGCGACGTAAGCTCACTCAAGTGGCGATACCGTCCATCGTTCGATGCATCGCGCGGTGATGCGAGGAAGGTCGCGCTGGAGTAGAGCCCTTCCTGAACAAGCCGCTTGCACAGGACATCATAACGCTGGGCGTAGGTTGAGCGTTTGAAGGCGGGATCGACGGGGAAGTGGGGTTCTTTGTCTGTGACGGGCGAATTCGACTTGTCGCAGTCTTCCAAGAGCATTACCCAACCAACGAATGGACGCGGCGCGTCTTCACCGAACGCGCCCTCCCTGTAGGCCGTCCAAAGATCGTGGGCCGTGCCAATAGCCTCTTCGGAGCGATTGTTGAAATTATTGCCGAAGGACGGGCCGACCTGCGACTTGAATTCGAGCGCCGCGACCAGTTCACCGCGATGCATGACTAGCATGTCCCATAGCTTCGTTGGGCGAAAGAAACCTGGCAGGGTCAGAACCCGCTGCTTGACGCAGATATCGGCAAGAGCGAGCCCGTTAGCTTCAATCAAAGTCTGGGCGATAGCGAGAAATCCGTCCATGTTCTTGCCAGCCGTGACAGCGCCGCGCGAGCCTGCGTCCTGATTGCCCGATTCGACCTGTTTGGCGAGCGCGGCGTCTCGGTTGCCCCAGAACAGTTTGACGGCTTCACGCGCTTGCGCTTCGTAGTTGGCAAGGTCGAGACTCATTCTTTGATCTTTCCTTCAATCAATTTCAGCTCGGCAGGCGTCAGCCCATAGAGCTCGGATACAATTTCGTTAAGAGCGTGGCGGTCGTTGGTCTCGGCATAAATTGCGAGCCGCTGCCGCAAATCGGCGCTCACGTCCTTCCACTTCGGAATCCTTATCTTGCGAAGATATTGCGCCTGGAAGCGCAAGTACCCGCCCCGCATGCGGGTGCAGTAGAGTGAGACAAACAGGCGCGCGATGCCCGAGCGCATAACTGCTTGAAGCGCATGCACGTCCCATTCGTCAGAAGTGATAAAGTAGAGATTGTGGTGCGGATACAGCTTGCCTTCTTCGTAAACGATGGAGGCATCCCCCTTGATATCGGGGATGAGCAGCTTCTCGCGGTAAGTCAGTTCAGGATAGATGCGGTCGATGGTGCGATACCAGCCTCGCGGGTTCTTCGCGGCGACGTGGCGGCCTGCGATCTGTTCCTTGTGCCCTTCGAGATAGGTACGGAGTCTCGGGAAGTCCTTGAGATTCACGAGCCTCCCATCATCACCGAACGGATTGACGATGCCCTTACCGCGCCAAGCGACATGGCCTTCGAGAATATCGCGGGTCATGACAAGCGGTAGCTTGCGCGAGGGCTCGACATCGAGGCTTTCAAAATCACCAATGAAAGCCTTGTCCGCACCGGTTGCAACGCCGATCCCGACTTTACAGCCAGCGTCTTCAACGGCGGGAAACTGTGCTTCCAGACGCCGCACCAAGGCCAGTTCATCGAAGGAATCGAGGACCCACGGCTCACCGCCTGCGGTGACATTCTCGATTTCGGACGCCTTGCTTTTCATCGGCAGTATAGAAGCCGTAAGCTCGGCGGCCAGAGACTTGAGGAAGCTGGCATCAACGGTTGGGCGGGCAAAGACTCGAGTCTTATATCCTTTGGCTTTTTCAATGACGGTAATTGCGGGATAAGCGCTCACTTCGGCGTGGAAGGCATCAACACCGTACATATCCACGTATGTCGTGAGCGCGTAACTCCTACTGACAAGTTCGCGGAGCTTCTTCCCGTATTTGTTCTTCATCCAGCGGTCGGCGCAGATAAAGCCGAGCTTGCCGCCTTGACCCAAAAGCGCAAGCGAGCGCTCAATAAATGGCACATAGATATCGGCACGGTCATAGATAGTTTGGTACCGCATGCGGTACTCGGCCATTAGAATGTCGGGAATAGCTTCCTGCCGCACGTAAGGCGGATTGCCGACGACATGAGTAAAGGCGGGCTCAAACTCCGCTAACAGAAAATCACCCTGATAGAGCCATGCACTGCAAAGCCGCGCCGCGTCTTCGTGGGATAATCCGCCCTTTCGAAGCCGCTCGGCAACAAGCATCCGCGTTCCTTCAAAAGTCGAACGGTGCAGCTCAATGGCACGAATGGCGTTGGCAAGCCTGCCATAGAACAACGCGCCCTCACGCTTGGCGGATTCTAGGAGGCGGTCTATAGCGGGAAGCAGGAAGTCACCGTCACCAAAAGACGGCTCAAGAAGGCGATAGCTCGCAAGCGGCGCAGCGGCGGTATAGCCCGTTAGATCGAGGATAAAATCGACGACTTCGCGCTTGGTGTAGATCGCGCCGCGCTCTTCGATCCCGCCTTCGGTTGCGAGTCTTTCTACCGCTTCGGTCACGGGACAGAAGCCAGGGAAAGCGGGCTGAAGGGCGAGCGGTGCGGTCACGGGCGATTCCTTATCTAACATTCAGAGAACATATTGCCTTTGATAGCATAGATAGTGCAAGCCCTGCTAGGGCTCGCTAGATATGACAATTCACTATCCCCACTGAATCTTGCGAAATGTTTGATGACACGTCCTCGTGTAGCGAAGGGCTTGGTTTTGACGGAGGACGGGCCTGCAAGGCCCCGCCCAAAGGAAAAAGTGTCATCCGTTCACGGCTGGTGATAGCTGCGCAAGGGATGGAAGCCGCATGGCCAAGACCGCCAACGGCGGGCTCGGTTCACGACAGCTCGGCCCGAAAGGATGCACCATAAAGCTGTGAGTTAAGGCAGAATCCTGATTTAATAAGCTTCGAATAGTACAACGAACACGGAGCTAAACATGTCGGAAGAAACCCAAGAAAACCGAACAGTTGGAATACTGGCCTACGGCTCATTGATTTCCGACCCGAGGAAAGAAATCGAAAAAGCATGCACCGGCATCATCAAGGATATTGTGACGCCATTCCACATCGAGTTCGCCCGAAGCAGCACCGGAAAGGGTGGCGGGCGCGGCGGAGCACCGACCCTCGTGCCGGTTGCAAACGGCGGCGCACACGTCAAAGGCCAGGTATTCGTGATGGACTTGTCCGAAGCCGAAGCAACCAACGTCCTGTACCGCCGGGAAATCGGCAAGGTTGGCGAAATGGAGCGGACTTACAAACGTCCAGAGCGGGTGACGCCAAAGAACGTGCTCGTTGAGCGGTTAACTAATTTCGGTGGGCTTGACGTAGTTCTTTACACGCAAATTGCGGCCACAATCGACCCCCTCACTGCTGAACATCTTGCCGATCTGGCGGTAGCCAGCGTTCCAAAAGCGGACCCAGGACGCGATGGTATCAGCTACCTGATATCCGCAAAAGAGAGCGGCATTATGACCGCTCTCTCGCCATCTTATGAAGCGGAAATCCTGCGCAAGACTGGATGCGAGACGTTAGAAAATGCACTAGCCAAGCTTGAAAGTCAGCCGCCTTCACCCCCGCGATGAACGACACCGTGCTCACCGTAAGCATCGAACAACATTTGAACATACTCTCGCGTGCTGGTGGTCACATGCCCCAAACCAGGCCAAGCGAACGGAAAAGTCATGCACGTTACGGCCAGTTCTAGTTCCACCCCGAGCAATTCTGCCACCGCCATCGCCTCCTCTGGTTCTTTGAGTTCCGGCCAAAGGTCTTCATCGAGGGTAATCCAGGCGTCGTTGTCATCATCGACAGAAATCTCCGCCAGCAATGCCCCAAGCCGCTCTCCAGGCGTGGTCGCACCTTCCAGCAACGCAGTACGAAGGAGCAATGAAATGCTGTCTCCGTCAAGCTTGAGCGTTGGTCTGGAATCCACCACTTCTATCCTGGGATCAGGCCGTTGCCTGTCTGTGAAGACTTGGACCGGTTCGGGTTTGACATCGCTTCCTTCCAACCAAAACGGTACAGCGAAAATATCGATTGGGGAGGCACCGCAAGCCGGGCAATGCCAGAGATTTTCAGCAAGCTGCGCGCCGGTGATTTTGCCATCGCAGTGAAGACAAAACCACTCTGCTGATCGATCTCCGTGAAGTGGATGAACCACAGTGCCTTCGGCATCTGGCTTGGTGGATCGCCTGGGCCAGTCCGTAGAGATGCCAGCGCGAACATTGGCCGCCGCTTCGTCGGCAATCCTCAACGCCGCATCCAAGAACTCCCGATCATTCGCCGGGCAAGAACTGCCCTGCGTCTTCTCGATCTCGACAACGGGCTGTGCAAACTGCGCTTCGCCGATGAGGATACGCCAGCCGTCCCCTTCCATGTGTATGTCACCAAATGACTCAAAGACGGAAAATTCGTGATCTCCGATCTTGCCTTGCCGAAGTGGTTCATGGACGGGTCGGGACATCCTGGGTTCGATGAACATCTCTTGCCCGACGACGTTCGGTTGAGATTGCTGTACCAAACCTTCGGCGCTTGCTAGTCGTTCGACACTGGGAAGCCAGCCCTGTTTCGCTTTGCTCGCCAGTGCCGCCCAATGTGGGAACTCGAAGTGAGCTGCGAGCTGATCGAGCGCCTGGTGCAACGGCAATCGGTTCGCGCGTGCATATCGTTTTGCGAGTGTTTTAAGTGTGTAGATTTCATTCTTAGTTGTCATGATCCATTCCTAGAATGGGATCCGACTAGGTGTCCGCTACTAACCAGATCCCGCAACTGGACTGGAATTTTCATGATGATATCGAGTGCTGCGTAGCTTTGCGTGGCGGACACACCGGCATGCACTAAAGGCCATATAGATGATGACGAATTCTGTGTGCATCGTCAAGATATAGCTGACACTTGCTTAGTGAGATGTCCCTCTTTGAAGCGAAGGTAACTGCCTAGTGGGGCATCAGATCATCGGAACGAACGGGGCCCCAGTGGTCAAAGCCCCCTGTAGCCAAAGGCGATGGCACGCCCCGGTTCACGACAGCCCGGTTCAAAGGGGAGCGCGCCGAACGACCACTAGAGCTTTATGGCTTCAGGAAAGAACGACGCGACTTGATCCGCCTCTTCCTGACTTTTCATGAGGCGAACACACACGAGATTTCTCTTCGTACGCGAACTTGCAACATAAAGAAGCTTTCGTGACGAAATTTCTCGTTTTGACTCTGGGACGTCTTTCGCAAAGCAACTCATAAAATCATACTCAGTCGTCCAGCCATACTCGTCGATAACGAGAAGCACATTCTCAATACCCGTTCCTTTCGTTTTGTGCATTGTGGAATACTCGCCTTCGCTGTCCTCATACTCATAAAACGCCAATATCTCGCTAAGGGCCAAATCCGGCGAAAACAAAGATTCAAGGAAACTCTTCTGCTTCAGGTCTTTTAATCTGTCATCGTACTCCTGCTCAAGCATTTCAGCGCTGATGTGCTTCATACTCGTGGCAGCCACCTCTTTTAACATTTGGAGTTTGGTACGGTGGCTGTTCCGGTATAGTCCTTCAAACTCGGCAAAGGCAGGATCATCTGCAAGCTTCGCCAAAAGCTCTTTGCGCCGATCAACAAATGCCTTGTGGCTGTCCGAAACTTTCATCAAGCCACATTCGGCGGCATACTCTATGGCCTCATAGGCGGCGCGATCCTTCGACCCGAACGAGCGCAGCATCTCATCCAGCTTTGCCTTATCTGCCACTGATGAAATAGAGAACCCGCGCTTCCGCAATTTCGCGATCAATCGGTTATACGAACGTCTATCACCTGGCAAACTCCTGTGCAGATCAACCAGTTCAATCAGTTCGCCAAACTGCAACCTGTCAAGCGTCTTACGTATGCGGTCCCGTGGCTCGGAATACCGATCATCGAAGATCTGATATAGGCTTCCGAAACCGACATCGTTCGCAATAGACTTATTCGTAAGTTTCAATTGAACGTAGCCCGGATATTCAGAGGCGGCTTTTTCAACCAGTTCGTTAAGTGCGCTTCTGAACAATGCTGCATTTGCCTTCCGATCTTCCGCTTTATCTCCCGTATCGACCTCCACAGGAGCCAAACCGTACAGTAACTTCACGCTGCCCTGGCGACTTTCAAGGGTTTCAAGAGTTCCGTCATCAAGCGACTTCAGTGCTACATCCTGCTTTAGACCGTCTGTCCGAAACTGATTGGAAAAATCAATTACTTGGGGGGAGCACCGATAATTGTCCTCCTTCTCGACAAGAATGAGTTCTTTAGCACCGATATGTGACTGAGCGCTTCCAATGCCATCTGAATAGATGGCCTGTTCGGAGTCGCCGAACAATCCAATGATGGTTTTCGATTCTTCGGGCAAACAGCGCAGAAGGACGCGAACGACAACTGCACTTGTATCCTGATACTCATCAATAAGGATGCAGTCATACTGATCTGATACGATCCTGCCTAGCAACGGGAAGCCTTCGAAAATATGGCAAGCCAACGCGATCAGACCATCATGGCCATATGAAGGATCATTGAAATTGTCAAAGGCTGTATCATTATAAAAGAACTCGTTCGGCTGTCTCGCCTTCAGCTTTTCGCGGATCACCTTGTTGACCTCGCCTATCAACTCATTGAGCTGAACATTGTATGTGTCAGGTTCTTTGTCGTAATCCCGTTTTCCGGTGACTTTCGGCGTCTCTTCACTTAATACCGTCCTGCGGCGGTTTTCGAGCTGGCCATGCGCCTTCTTGAACCGGTCATGCTCACCCTTTTTCCTCACCTTTTCGTCGCCGTCGTAGTGCTCATCTCCAAGGGCAACAAAGTCAGGTAGCTCGAAGAGCTTCGGGAAAACCTGTTGGATGTTCTTTTTGAACGGTGAAATGATCTCTCCCAGGAACGAGTGAATCGTTGAAACCTTGATGTCGCCGGATACACGGTCAGAAATTTCGTCTGCCGCTTTGTTCGTATGAGTGATGCACGCAATACGAAGGCTCGGATTGGCCTTCAGAACCTTTTGCACGACCCTCTTCAGGCTCTCGGTCTTTCCGCTTCCCGCACCGCCTTGAAGTACGAAATTCTCGCCGCCGGAAACAAGCTCTGCGATCCGATCTACCGGATTCAATTTTTGTGAATCCATTTCAGACCATCCATGATATATTTGGGCGCACGCCAGCTTTCGCGCTCCACAAGCGCCAGATACAAAACCGACCCAGCAAAATCGGATTTCTTTCCGAGTATCTGACTTGTGAGAGAATAAAAGTCATTGCCACTAAATTCATCCAACGTGCCCTTGTTTTTTAAACCCGTCAACATATCCTTGCGGGCCTTGACTTTTTCTAGGTTGATCGAAACGAAGGCGTCTTCAAAACTTCTTGCATGGTAACCATCCTCCGCAAGCTGGTAGGCAATCTTAATCTGCCCTTCGTCCGAAGAAGCAGTTCCATCTATCAGGCGCTTATACCAGTTCGAGAACTCGCTCACTTCCTTTGGGTCAGGGGCTAAAAGAAAGTACTTCAGGGTTTCATTTGAGGTGTTGCTCGACTCTGCAACAGGACAGGCAGGATAGCTGGTTTTTCCTGTCCCCTCACTGACAACAGCTTTGGTTGTGTCGATATCGGTGATGACCAATGTGCGAACGCCAATGAACTCAAGGAACGGAGCAAACGCACGCGCATTAGCTCCGACTTCAAGAACGGATATGTTTTGCGAAGACAGCCCGCCCGCCGCCGTCTCATCGACGTTCTCCCTGTCATGCATCTCGATGAATAAAGGAAGCAGGATGCGTTCCGTGGTTCCCTCGATGAAAATCGCTTTGCTTGCGAAGAACAGTTCCGCAGAGTTTATTGTGAGGTATTGCTTGAGAAACTGAAAGAGCGCTACTCCGTCCGCCCCAAGCTCTTCGTACTTGGCGCTCAGATCAGTGTGAAAATTCTTGATCGTGACAGGTTCCGCCGGGGACAGCCGGGAAAGATACCTGATGTCCTCAAAGTTCGATTTCGAAACGATGTGGGAGGAATGGGTCGTCAACAAAGCCTGCAAATTTGGAATTTTCGAGATTAATCCATGGATTTTATCAGCGAAAACGTACTGCATCTGCGGATGAGTGTGTGCTTCGGGCTCTTCGATAAGCAGGAGGTTCAGCGGGGCGTTTCGTCTGGCAAAGTCGTCTCGGCACAACTCAATCTGCAGCAGTAGATAAAGGATGTTCAGATATCCGAGACCACTGTAGTGCTCAGGAAGAAAGTTGTCGGTTTCGCCGTATATGACTTGCGACGAGGTTTCGATGAGTGACTGCGATTGAATGTTGGAGACGACCTTCAAGTCACCCAGTTCCAGAAAGTCGTGGGAGCTCTTTAAAAAGTCCCCGAAAACCTGCGCATATTGCTCTCCGAGCTGGTCATCAATGCCAGCAAGCATCGACCTGAGCTTTTCAAGGCTTTCACCATCTGACCCCGCCGTCTCGTCATCGTCATCAACGTCAACCTCGATGTCGCGCTTTCGAAAAAACTTGGTAGATATTGCCGACAGAGGTTTTGCACCCCGTCCGGCATCTTCCGAGCTCGCAACATTTCTGCGGGCATGAATAACCTGAAAATTCAAAAGCGCCCGCACTTCGGATCGCTCTTTCTCTTCCAGTTGATCGCGATGTGCCATGTAGTACGGCGTTTCCTCGGTGTGACCAAAATCATCAAACGCATAAACTTTAATATTCAGAAACTTTCCACTGAGGTTGTTTTCAATGAATTTCTTTCGCTCTTTCGGATCGTCCGGTAGCGCGCGAAGCAGCTTACTTTTGTCAATGCAACATTCGAAAAGGATGTTGGTATGCCGGCGCGTCGGATCGAGGTCCAGCATGAACTCGGAGAGTATCGCAAGGTTATCAGTCTCGTCGTAAGCTATGCGCAGCACCAGCCTGATCGCAAGTTCATCGACATTCGTCTCATCGTCAATACTGAGTATTCTCTGCCTTATCGAGATCGGAAAGTCAGTGTAGGTAAAATTGTCGGGTCTCTCCAGAAACCTCTCCAACAATACAGCAAAGGATGTTTTTCCGGTATTGTTTTTGCCGACAAGAAGTGTTGTTTTTTCCCGCATGTCGAGGCAGCAGTTTTGCAGAAGCCGGAAGTTCTGAATTTTAATTTGTTCAATATGCATTTCAAGAATACGCCCGATTTTGCGGTCTCATGTGCGGCCCCATTCTGGAACAGCCTTCCTTTTTTCGTCAAACTATCATGCCGTATGCCAGCAAGCAAAAAATAGTTGGTACGCGCATTGTGGGGTGCTCGCGGCGCCCAATCAGCGGAGGGCTGGTCGGGGGTCAAGGGGGTGTCGGGGGAAGCAGGAACGCTCCCCTGATCGGAGGGCAATCGAGCGGTCGATTGTGCATGGTTCAGTGTCGGTGGAGAGGTCACTTCTCCAAGTCTGACGCGCTAGGTTCAGGGGCGGCGATAGGCCCCTTGGAGTGATCCATCTTCGGCAAGATGGCGGCATCCAAGCCGCGCAGGGTTGGTCTCCATGAAGTGGTCTGGGGTCTTGGGGGCAGGAACGCCCGCCAAGCCGATGGGGGCAGGGAGAGCGAAGTCTCCCGCGAGTGGGTTTCAAGGGCGCGCGATAGCCCCATTGATCCATGGTTCGGTGCAGGTGGAGAGGGACGTCTCCAAGCCATGCGAGTGTTTGACCGGCGATACGGTCTGCTGGCTCTGAAACGGGTTCAACACCCTGTAAGAGCCATGGCCGGAGGGATGCAACGGGAGCGCGCAGCGGGCTCCCTTGCCAAGATGCGGTGTAGTACACCGCACATCTTGCGGACCACATAAACCTGCTTTTAGCAGTTTTCCAATTTAGTAGAGCTGTGCTCCAACACATTTCGCATGTGCAAAAAGCCCTTTCTTTTCTGCCTATCAATTCGGTCATATAATTTTCTGCGGATAAAAAGGGAGAATTCAAAACCAACCCTGTTCATAGCGAAAGTATGATTTTACCTTTATACAACCTTAACGATATAGAGAGTTTTTAGGTTGTGCTAGTTTCGAAATCTTTTGAAAAAAGAAAAAGTATTATATTTTTATTCTTTGGGTTGGCGATACTTGCTGCGTGTATTCCATCCGGTGATGACGAGACGAAGGGCAAATATGAGTTTGTCGTGAACCGATACGAGATCGGGGAGCACGTTCTGCACATTCCATATGCCTATACGCGGTTCCATCTGACATCTGTTGGCGGCGAAAGTGGCTTGATACAGGCTTATTACCCCGGTAGTTCTCCCGTTATTCAAGGTACGGAGAATCTACGTGAAAGCGGGAAATACGTTAATAGAGTCCACATACTTTTTACTGATTTGAAGAGGTATCAAGGATTTGACCCTAAAAAATCTCTTCAGGGCGCGGTCGACCATTTCGCGGCTACCGAGTTGGCCGGTCAGGAGTTCGGCCTAACCAAACTCACACAAGCAAAAGGCGTTCCCAACCCTGACTACAAGGACGAGCTCTGGATCGCTTCTGAGCCCAGCACTGAAATAGTTTATATCTCATGCAGCAAGGAGGCTCGCGCTCCTGCTCCGCAATGCAAACACAAGTTTTACGACGATAAATTTCTTTATAGCGTCACATACGACAAGCGCCAGCTCAAAAACTGGGCGACCATTCGAGACAACGTGATTGAGTTGATGCACAGCTTCCGCTCGGCAGAGGCAGCGGAAGAGTTTGTGCGCGAAAAATTTTACGAAACCTACTTTGAGCAAATGGGGGAGAAGCCATGACCACACTTGATATATCTACAATGAGTACAATCGCCAGCGCATCCTTTACGGATTATCAGAACGCACGGAGCGCTCCGAGCGTGACCGATCCCGTCGTGGCCTATTGGCAGGAGCTCGCACAAGAGGCCAACGCCATCAACGATACGAGCACTAAAAATTACGCCACCACAATGGCGAACATGGCCGCCAACGCCGGGGTGAAGGGGCGCATCAACAACGAATTCCTGAAGCTTCACGGAACGGGACAACCATCCAGCCTGGAGGTTGGTAGCCAGACGTGGGAGCAAGTTATGTACGACCGCATGATTAGCGATTTTTCAGCGCGAGACTTGGATTTAGTTGACAGCGGAGATGGGCTTATAACGGTTCAACAAACCGTTGATGTTGTAAGGACTGTATATGAAGACAATCTTCTCGATCCTAAGATCGATCCTGCATTGATCCCAATTGCAAATGCCTTACAAGGTGACCCAGCACATGCGCAGGAGCTTTTTGATTCTTATTATGATCCAAGCGGCGGCATTCTGAGCGTCTTGGGTACAGGTGCGGAACTGGGTTTCGGCGCTGATATTTTCAACCTCGATTCCGAGCGCTCGACAACTGAAGTTCTGCGCGACAATGCCGATCAGTTCAAATGGATGGGCGACACGCTGCAAGCCATCAAGAACTTCCTGGATTCTACGAACTACGTCGCGCCGCCGGGCCTGGAAGATGAATACCAAGAAGCGGAGAGCATGTTTAACGACTTTAAGAGCAAGTTCTTCGATGGTCCTCAAACAGTGTTCGACAATCTTGCAGACTTCATAGATGCCCTCGATCAACTATCCGACGACATTCAATGGGCGATCGACAACCCCGGCCAATTGTTGCCGGGAGAACCCGTAAGCCCGTGGGCTGACGGGTTAATTGACCCTCAAAGCTCAACATCTATTGAGCTCCCTCCTTGGATGCAGGATGTGATTGGTGGGTTTGATGACGCGACAAATACTTCTAGTCCACTTGTTCTCGATCTCGATGGTGATGGTATAGAGCTTGCGGCATTAAATGGTACTGGTTCAATTTACTGGGATATCGATGTAGACGGCATGGCTGAAGCATCGGGCTGGATCACGGGTGGCGATGGGTTGCTGGCGATTGACCTGGATGCGGATGGGGTTATCAATGATCACGCTGAGCTGTTTGGCAACAAAACCGGAAGCGCGAACGGATTTGTAGCTCTTGCTGCTTACGATACGAACAGTGATGATGCGATTACCAGCGCAGATACGCAGTTTGATGACCTGCTGGTGTGGGTGGATGCAAACGCGGATGGGCATAGCCAAGCCGATGAACTCCACACACTTGATGATTTGAGCATTACCTCAATTGATCTGGACTATAGTAATGTTAATTACACGATCAGCGGTAACGAGATTTTACAGGAAAGCACCTTCACCATCAACGGCCAAACGCGAGATATTGTCGATGCGTGGTTTGCTTATGATAATGTGAATACGGAATATGCTGAGGATTATACGCTTGATATCCGTACTTTGTTTTTGCCAAATTTACGCGGCTTCGGCAATCTCCCTGACCTTCATATCGCGATGAGTTTAGATGAAACTTTGCTGGATATGGTGCAGGAAGTTGCAGTCGCAGATAAAGAAACACTTCTAAACACAACATTTGATTTGCAAGGCAATATAGAAAATATTCTTTTTCGCTGGGCTGGAGTTGATGGTATCGCGCCCAATAGCCGCGGCAATAGCATTAGTGACGCACGGAAACTTGAATTCCTTGAAGAACTGCTTGTCGAGGATTTTATCGGACTTGAAGATATCGCTGATCCTGGTTCTGGGCAGTCTCAGCTTTTGGAATCTGCTTTTGCCACAGTTCTTAATCACACTACCGTTGCATTTTTCTTGCAGAGTGATGGCAAATCATTGTTGCCCGCCGAAGCATCATACAACAGCCTTGCAGGTGCGGTTGAGGGCGTAGATATTCAGGGAATTGTTTACTTTCTGAGAGATTATAACGCAAACGTTACTGGCACGGATGAAGGCGATTATTATTTTTATAATTCCGGTAATGCAAATGACACAATTTATGACGCTGATGGGGATGACACGCTCGTATTTGGAGACGGCATTGATACGGACGATATTCGACTGTGGAACGCGAATAATGGCGATTTGTATATTTATCACGGAGTGAATTATGTTCGTGTGAATGATCATTTTGACGGAACCGGTGAAGAAATAGAAACCGCTCTGTTCCTTGATGGCTCTGAGATTGATCTTGTTAACAACTTGACAATTACCGGCTCTTCAAACAGTGAATATGTTTATGGTTTGGGGGACGACAATACGCTCATCGGCCTTACTGGAAACGATACACTTTATGGCGGTGCGGGGAGCGATACATATCTCTACAATATCGGAGATGGCAATGATAAAATTTATGACGATGCCGGGATGGTTGATGTCATTGAATTTGGTGCAGGTATTGATGTAGGTGACGTGCGACTGTGGAACGCAAACAACGGTGATTTGTATCTGTATCTTGGGTCCAATTACATCAAGGTGAATGACCATTTTGATGGGACAGGTGAAGAAATAGAAACGGCTCTGTTTGCCGATAGCACAACGCTTGATCTTGTTAACAATCTGACTTTTACCGGAACATCATATAACGAATACGTCTATGGTACCGGGAATGCTGATACGCTCAACGGATTGGCTGGGAATGACCGACTATATGGTTATGGTGACGGTGATACCCTCTATGGCGATGCCGGAAATGACTATTTATACGGTGGTTTTGGTGATGATACGCTTTATGGAGGAGACGGCGGCGATTACCTCTATGGAGAAGGTGGAGCGGATAATTTCGTTTTTGAAAGTGCATCAGCATTCAATAACAGCGATATTATTCAAGACTTTAATGCTGGTGACGGCGACGCTCTCGATATATCAGATTTGCTGATAGAGTATGATCCTTTGACAGATGCTATTACTGACTTTGTGCACATTACATCGAACGGTACGAATTCGTTCCTCAGAGTAGATGCGGATGGCGGCGCTAACAATTTTATCCAAATTGCTCAACTCAGTAACGTGACGGGTTTAAGCGACGAAGAAGCATTAGAAACGAGTGGGAATTTGATTACCGCATAACTTAAACAGCGCTCAAAGCGTAAAATAGGCTTGTGCATCACATATGTTCGCTTGTTTAACATACATCAAAAATTAATCTCGGATGAAATTTGCTTTTGCACAAATGTAATAGTTCCGGCAATCCTAAGTATGTGTATTTTTCCTTTGGCATAAGTCACACAAGGAAAACTGATAAGAATTTCTAATACGTGAATTCAAAAATGCCGCGAAAGAAACCCAGGCAGAGAAAACCCTCTGTCGAGCACAACCACCTGACGGTAGAGGTTGTAAGCTATGAAGCGGATGTAAGTGCAGGCGTGAACTACGATGCCTATGATCCACATCATGCTTTGCTTCTCGATGAATGCGACCCGGTTTACCAATTCTCTACGCACGTGATGATCAAGGGTATTACGACCGCACCAAAGTCCCGCGAAGGAAACGCATTCGAACTTCAGATTCTAAGTGAGGCACGACCTTCCAGCAACTTGGACTTAATGCTCAAAGATATTCATAAGCGCAATGAATATGAAGCTCCGGAATACAGGCCCTATCGCGGGAAACAGATACCTGTTTATGATCCACCAAACGGTGTTGGTCTGATTGACAAGGTTCGCGGAAAAGACGCTTGGACATCGTGGATATTTGTCAAGCCGGGCTTTGTATCTGATGCGCTCAGACTGCTTGCACTGGATAAACAGCTTTACCTCTCAGTCCATGAACGCAAAGAGGGGCGCAGCCGGTGGGTGCAAAATGTATCCATTCAGACCGAAGCCCCAGAAGCAGAAGAAGGCTAGCACTCAATCGGCATGTGAGCCTGACGAAACTCTCCATGGCGAGGGAGACATTAACCCAGCTTCGCGAAGGTCTTTAATCGCCTGCTGCACTTCGACTTCTGTTGAAAAGATGAGTGAGTGGTGATTTGCCGCTAGAAAGCTGGCCAGAACAACAGTCAATGTAAATGCGCCTAACTTCCTCATCCTGACCTCCCTCTGATAAACCAACACCAAATCTGTGGATGAACCTTAATCAGATAAGCCCTGCCCGGCTCATGCTTTGCTCTTGATGCTATCATAGATACCGATGGCCAAACGAGCAAAAGGCAAACGGATAGCGCTCACCCCTGAGCGATTAGATAGAATCCTGCAGGAAAAGCAGCGGACGCAGGTCGGCTCGATTGCACTGTTAAAAGCAGCTTCCGATATTCCCAGAGGCCTAAGCCCCCATATGATCGAAAGATGGCTTAGCGGCGGAACGAAAACAGCGCTGAAACACCACTATGATTTTGTGATTAATGCTTATCAATCTCTATCCGACAACTGCCAAAACACGCGCCGCCCAATAAAAGGAACAGTCGGACGCATTAAAGTTACCGATGAAATGCGACAGCAGGTGGCGCAAATTCATAACTCCATGCCCGCAAATTATCTAAATTCTGCCCCCGAAAAATTCACACCTGTTCAGATGTGCCATCTCATTAATGGTAGAAACAAAACCATTCCCGTTGCCATATGGGATTTTCTGCAGGAGATCAAAGCAAACGCTGTGAGCGCGCCTAATCGTTGCGGTCCTGAGACATTGGGGCAAAGCGCCATCTACCAAACAAAAGAGGATTTTCCCCTCACACCGTCTCTGCGGTCAAAACGGAATTATAAACTCCGCCACGTTCCCGGCACTGAATATGTTGAGATTACCGATGCGATCTATGAGACGCTGCACGCTGAACTCCGTAGAACGCGCGTTACTCCCAATACGCTTCTGAAACACGGCGATGATGCCCCGCGCGGGTTGCAGATACACACTGTTTCGAACTGGTTCAGTGGCAAAATACTCTCCGCAGAAAAGCATTATCTTGAATACATTCTGAAGTGTTATGCCGATCTCCCCGATGCACCAACTCCAGAGAGCTAAGTATCTAAAATTTTAGATAAATTGTATCAAAACTTTCCATAATATTAAAAGTTTTCCACCATAATAAGCATGCAAGACGAAAAACACTTAAAGACATTGATTACCTCAATGATCTTAAAGAGTTAAATAAAATACAGCCACAATGAATAAAAAGACAATTTAGGGCTGAAAAACAAGAATTGCGTGTGAAATGGGGAGAGCGAGATGGCTCTGGGAGAATTTAAAGAAAACATGTTCGATATCACCGGCGGTGAGGCCGGGAATGCCCGCATGTTGGCATCGATTGGGGATGCTCATGATGGCTACCTAAAATCTGGCTTCTCGCTAGCGCAAAGTTTCGCACAGGCACGGGATGCCACCAAAGAGAAAACCCGTAAATCGACAATAGACTGGCTCACTCTTCTGAATGAAATTCAGGCAGGAATTGATGCTCTGGAGCAGCCGTTTAAGGAAGAGTTTGGTGAGAACTATATTGATACGATGGCGCAGCGCTTCTTGAGTGAAGAAGAGTACAGTTCTGTAGAAACGGCGGCTGAGCGTGAACAGCTACTCTACGAAAAATATTTGGAAAATGGGGAAATCAAGGAAGGGTTTGAAAATAGTGCTGACGCCCAATGGATCAAGCAACTGTATGATGCCCGACTGCAAATCAACAAAGGCCACGAACTGCAACAAAAACTCACGAAAGCTCATGCGGAATATGGTGAAGATATTCCTGAGCAGATTGTTTCAGAAGTGCGATCAGAACTTGAACAAAGTGGCTTAGCTTCAATAGTTAGTTTTGACGAGCAAACGAATGGTGAAACATCTTATAAGATTGCTACGCAAGCCGTAGACCAAAACCATACAACTGAGGTTGGGGAATTAGGGAACCCAAATACCTTGAAATTTTAGCAAGTTAATCAAGTGCAGCAGTATTTGGGCTGACATCAGTATTTAGAGAACTAAACTGCCGTTTGTAAAATAGGTGCTGCCCCACAAGATCGGTCAAAGAGCTTGCCGCTTCCTGCGGTGGCATAGGGCCTTCAACAGTATGGCCATTGTAAAACGCCAATGAAAAACCTGGCTTACTAATTGTGCCGATGAAATACTGAGATTCTGCACCGCGTTCCGCTATTTTTTGCTGAAAGAGTTGACCTAACTGCTCTGGGTCGGCGGCACCTTCATAGGTTCCATAGCCGATAACGATACCTAATCCACCTGTTTCTTCAACATATTTTAAAGCGGCTCTTTGTGCCTCAAGCGCATTTTCATGAACTACAGATGTAGCAACAGCAGGGACAACCTGAACGGACCTGGTTTCATCTGCAAAGCTGTATGAGAGGGGCGCCATGGCGGCTATGGCCGTCATGCCCATGGCAGCGGCAGTGTTTGTAAATCCTTTTCTAAGCTCTGGAAGAGACATCGCGCTCCACCTTTCCAAGTATATTTCTGCGATAAAGTACTGTTTTTACTTTACTTATACTTATGTCAAATATATAAAAAGGACCGTTTTTATTGACGATTGCTTGTCTTTTGTGGTACGTTGCGTATCACTTGTTAAGTCTTTGTTTTATATTGACTTGAAAAAGTGACGGATACGTTTTGAAGCGAAATTAAAAGAATTTCAAAAAACGGTCCTTTTCCAAGGCGGTCTTTTAGGGTGTATCTGCGGCGCTGTAACCGGGTGGTCAGCGTGAGCGCTTTGTTATGCACCTAAGTAAAAGGCCCATTAATATGCCCCGCAAAATTGGCTATGCCCGCGTCAGTACCGCTGATCAAAATTTGGATCTTCAAATTGCTGCTTTAGAGAAAGCCGGGTGCAACCGGATTTATCGTGATCAGGGCGTATCGGGGTGTCAAGAAAACCGACCGGAATTTACGCAGGCTCTCAATGAGATGAAGTGCGGTGATACGTTGGTGGTGTGGCGGCTTGATAGGATGAGCCGTTCGCTACGGCATCTGATAGAGATTAATGAAACACTGACCCAGCGCGGAGCGTATTTTGAATCCCTGACCGAGAAGATTGATACATCCAGCCCCATGGGAGAGTTTGTGTTCCATATCCTCGGGGCAGTCGCGCAGTTAGAACGGGAAATCATTCGCGAGCGCACCCTTGCGGGCCTTGCTATCGCCGCCCAACATGGCCGCTATCCGGGCAGACCGAGGAAGTGTGGATGAGTGGAACAAGCGTTTCTTAGAATAGAAACTTATCAAACAGCACCGGATAAATTACGTATCACCCGCATTTTTGACGAAACAGAGTTGCAATTATTTCTACGACTGATCAAACTGACAACCCTTGCTAGTTATCTCTGTAGTCAAATGCACCACCATTATATTTGCGTCTAATTTTTATGAAACAATCCCGTAAGAACGCCGAATTTTCCCCACGACAAATTGAGCTATTGAGGGAAAGAGTAGCTTGGTTTGTACGTGATCAAGGTATGTCTCTCCGCAAATTAACTGAAGCCTTGCTGTAAAGCCCCCTTGTTATGTACCATTATTTGCTAGAGTTTCGGGAACGGGTGGTCTCATATTGAGGGCCTGATGAGGTCTGATGTGATTATACTGCCTGCGCCATTTGTTGATGACAGTTTTGGCCTGATCAATGGTTAAGAACCACTCG
>TARA_R100000049_G_scaffold5149_1_pt1 | contig 53898 bp, 46 predicted proteins | sample TARA_R100000049 | Tara Oceans TARA_R100000049 (sample SAMEA2619992) | marine metagenome | biome: marine biome (ENVO:00000447); feature: mesopelagic zone (ENVO:00000213) & marine oxygen minimum zone (ENVO:01000065); material: "saline water (ENVO:00002010), including plankton... | reverse complement strand
CCGGCGGGTCGCAGGGCGCGCGCGTTCTGTCCGAAATCCTGCCCGCCGCACTGGTCGCCCTGCCGCGTGATTTGCGCAACCGCCTGATCGTGACCCAGCAGGCCCGCGAAGAAGACCTTGAGGCCGTGCGCAAAACCTATGAGGGTTCGGGCATTGATGTGACCCTGGCATCCTTTATCGATGACATCCCCGAACGTCTGCGCGACTGCCATCTGGTGATTGCGCGTTCCGGTGCCTCCACCGTCGCCGAACTCACCGCAGCGGGTCGTCCGGCCCTTCTGGTGCCGCTGCCAAGTGCGATTGACGATCACCAGCGTTTCAACGCCCAGCAGGTCGAAGAAGCAGGTGGCGCGTGGCTGATGTCGCAGGACCGGTTTACAATCGAAATTCTAAGCGAGCGTTTGACCAAGCTTCTGCAAAACCCGGCCGCACTCACCCGTGCTGCCAAGGCTGCCAAGGCCACCGGTCGCCCCAATGCCGCCGAACGGCTGGCCGACATGGTGCTGGATCTGCTGGGGCTGAACCCGGCCGGTAGCCCCGATAATGATAACATGACAAAGAAAGACCCCCAGAAGGTATGAGGAGACACTCCATGAACACCCTGCCGCTCAACATCGGCACCATCCATTTTGTCGGTATTGGTGGCATCGGCATGTCCGGCATTGCCGAAATCCTGCACAACCTTGGTTACACCGTGCAGGGATCGGATATTTCCGACAATGCCAATGTGCAGCGCCTGCGCGATCTGGGGATCAGGGTTTTCGTCGGCCATCAGGCCGCCAATGTCGAAGACGCCAAGGTGGTGGTGATCTCCACCGCTGTCAAACCCGACAACCCCGAAGTCGTCGCCGCACGCGCCGATATGATCCCGGTGGTTCGCCGCTCCGAAATGCTGGCCGAACTGATGCGGCTTAAGGCCGCGATTGCGGTTGGCGGCACGCACGGCAAAACCACCACCACCTCGCTGGTCGCGACCATGCTGGACGCTGCCGGGCTTGATCCGACCGTGATCAATGGCGGCATCATCAATTCCTATGGTACCAATGCGCGCCTTGGCGATGGTGACTGGATGGTGGTCGAGGCCGATGAGTCTGATGGCACCTTTGTTAAGGTCCCCTCGACCATTTCGGTCGTGACCAATATCGACCCGGAACATCTTGATCACTGGAAAAACTTTGATCAGCTGCGCGAGGCGTTCAAGAACTTCGTTCAGAACATCCCGTTCTATGGCTTTGCCGTTCTGTGCATCGACCATCCCGAAGTCCAGGCCCTGATCGGCAAGGTCACGGATCGCCGCATCTTTACCTTTGGCTTCTCCCCACAGGCCGATGTCCGTGCGGTTAATGTCCGCACCGAAATCGGCCAAAGCACCTTTGACGTCGTCATTCGCGAACGCGTCGATAGCGCCGAACGCGTGATCAGGGATGTCCGCCTGCCGATGGTTGGCGATCATAACGTGTCAAACTCGCTGGCCGCGATCACGGTCGCCCTCGAACTTGGCATTCCTGACGATAAAATCGTCTCCGCCTTTGACGGTTTCACCGGCGTCAAACGCCGCTTTACCAAAACCGGCGAAGTTGATGGTGTCACCATCATCGATGATTACGGCCACCACCCGGTCGAAATCAAGGCGGTGCTGAAGGCCGCCCGCAAGGCAACCGAAAACAACGTGATCGCCGTGGTCCAGCCACACCGCTATTCACGCCTGCATGACCTGTTCGAGGAATTCTGCACCTGCTTTAACGACGCCGACAGCGTGATCGTCGCCGACGTTTACGAAGCTGGCGAAAGCCCGATTGAGGGTGCCACGCGCGACGCACTGGTCGAAGGGCTTCGCAATCGCGGCCATCGCCACGTTGCCGCCCTTGAAGGGCCGGAATCACTGGCAAGCATGATCGCCAAAGAAGCCAAACCGGGCGATCTGGTCGTCTGCCTCGGTGCCGGATCGATCAGCGCATGGGCCAACGCCCTGCCCGCCCAACTTGAAGCGCTTAAGAACTGAGACTGAACCGAAACCTGAAACGGATTTGACGAGTTTGTCATGAGCACGCCGGGACATCACACACCGCTTATTGATCGCCTGCCAAAGGTGCGCGGCAAGCTGCGCGAAGGCGCACAATTGTCCAAGGTCACCTGGTTTCAGGTCGGCGGCCCGGCAGATGTGATGTTCCGCCCGGCTGATGAAATGGATCTCGCCGATTTCATCAAAAACCGCCCGGCCGAAATTCCGATCACCGTCATCGGGGTCGGATCAAACCTTCTGGTCCGTGATGGCGGCATTCGCGGGGTGGTCATCCGCCTTGGTCGGCCCTTTACCGATGCCATCATCAAGGACGGCGAAATTCATGCCGGGGCCGGTGCGCTTGATCTCAACGTCGCGCAAATGGCGCGCGACGCCGGGATTGCCGGGCTGGAATTTCTGTCTGGCATTCCGGGCACGATTGGCGGCGCGCTTCGCATGAATGCCGGGGCCTATGGCGCGGAAATCAAGGATGTTCTGGTCAGCGCCAATGCGATTGACGGCAATGGCGACCTTCATACCGTCACCGCCAAGGCGATGGATATGACATATCGGCACTGCGGCCTGCCCGAAGACTGGATTTTCACATCCGCCATCCTGCGTGGCAGGCCGGGCGACCCGGCCGAGATCACCAAACGCATGGATGAAATCCACGAAGCCCGTGCGGTATCACAGCCGATCAAATCGCGCACCGGCGGATCGACCTTCGCCAATCCCCTGCCGGATCGCGCATGGGAAGTCATTGATGCCGCCGGGTGCCGGGGGCTGACGATTGGCGGCGCACAGATGTCGCCGCAACACTGCAATTTCATGATCAATCTGGGCAATGCCACCGCCTTTGATCTCGAAGAACTCGGCGAAACCGTGCGCGAGCGCGTGAAAAAACATTGTGGCGTCGATCTGCGCTGGGAAATCCGGCGCATCGGCGACCGACTGGGACACTCGATCATAGGAAAAGACGCATGAGCAAGCATGTCGCCGTCATTTATGGCGGCTGGTCCGCAGAACGCCCCGTTTCCCTGTCCTCGGGCACGGAATGCATCAAGGCGCTGCGTGAAAAGGGCTATCGCGTCACCGAAATCGATGCCGGTCGTGATCTCGCCGCGCAGCTTGCCGCCATCGATCCCAAACCCGATGTCGTGTTCAACGCCCTGCATGGCCGCTGGGGCGAGGATGGCTGCGTGCAAGGGTTGCTTGAAATCATGGGCATTCCCTATACCCATTCCGGTGTGCGCGCATCCTCCATCGCCATGGATAAAATGTCGGCCAAGGCGATGTTCATGGAATATGACATCCCCTGCGCCCGCCACGTCTGGGTCTCGCGCGATGAAATCGCCTCGGGCAATGCCCTGCCCCCACCCTATGTCCTGAAACCCAATAACGAGGGGTCTTCTGTCGGGGTGGAAATTATCCTGACGCCGGAGGAAGAACAGAACATGCTGGCGCGTGAATGGATGCATGGCGATGGCGTGATGCAGGAAGAATTCATTCCCGGCCGTGAAATGACCGTCGCGGTCAAGGATGGCAAGGCGATGGAAATCATCGAAATCATGACCGGCAATCACGCCTTTTATGATTTTGAGTCAAAATATGTCGCGGGCGGCTCGGAACATATCATCCCGGCCGATATCCCCGGCGACCTTCGCGCCAAAATTCAGGATTGCGCCGAAAAGGCCTATCGTGCGCTGGGCTGTCGCGGGATTGCACGCGCCGATTTCCGTTATGACCCGGCCCATGACCGCGTCGCGATCCTTGAAATCAACACCCAGCCCGGCATGACCCCGACATCGCTTGTCCCCGATGCCGCCCGTCACGACGGTCTAAGCTTCGCCGACATTGTCGCCTGGATGGTCGAGGACGCCTCATGCGAGCGTTAGGAACCCTCGAAGAACAGGCGCGCGAACGCCGCGAGAAGCTTCAACAGCAGCACGGCGTTGGTGCCAACCTGAAAAAACTGGTGCGTGTTTTCTGGTGGTCGAGCCTCACGGCCCTGCTGATCGCCGGGCCCTTTGCGCTGTGGTATACCGGCAAGGCCGAAAAATGGTATGCCGTCGCCGAGGTGGAGGCGATCCGCCTTTCCGCCGAATTTGGCATGACGGTGAAAAACATCGAAGTCCGGGGGCGTGAAAAGACCGACCCCGAAGCCCTTCTGGCCGCCATCGGCCAGAAACCCGGCACCCCGATTGTCACCTTTGATGTCGATGCCGCGCGCGAACGCATCGAACAGCTTTCCTGGGTCCGCAATGCGATTGTCGAACGCCGCCTGCCCAACACCCTGATCGTCTCGATCACCGAACGCCAGCCGGTCGCCCTGTGGCAGACCGATACCGGCCATGTGGTGATTGATGCCGACGGGGCGCAGCTTCAGAATTATGAACTGGGCGATTATCTTGACCTGCCGGTCGTGGTCGGCGCGGACGCCCCCGAACATGCCAGCGAAATGCTCACCACGCTCAAATCCATCCCGCGCCTGTTTGACATGGTCAGCGGCGCACAGCGCATCGGCAACCGCCGCTGGAACATCCAGCTTGCCAACGGCATGTTCATCCGCCTGCCCGAAGAAAACATCGACAAGGCCTGGGCCCGCCTCGATCAGCTTGATCAGGAACATCACATCCTGTCACGCGACGTGCTGATCGTCGATCTGCGCCTGCCTGATCGCACCTTTGTCCGCCTGACCCCCGGTGCTGCCGAACAACGCCGCAACCCGCCAAAAAAAGGTAACGCGGCCTAAGGCCGCGCACCGTTTTCTCTAACAAAAGACCCGGAGCAAAAGGGCGGCTTCTGCTCCGGGGATAGCCGGTCGGTCGAAAATCAACCGTCCGGCCGGTGGGCGATGCGGTCAAACGACCTTATTTTGCAATCCGATTGACTGGTGCCAATCCCTGACAGATACGGTTGACGTTATCTGCCATGACATTTCTGCGCCGTTCAATCGTGCCATGGGTCCAGCCCGACATGTGCGGCGTCATTGTAATGTTGCCGAGCTCATGAAACGGCAGGCGGGAGGGATAGGTCACCGCGTCCGGTCCGCCCGGATACTGGTACCATGTATCAATAAAGGCATGTGCGATCAGGCCGTCTTTTGATGCCCCAAACAGCGCCTCTTCATCAACCACCCCACCGCGGCCGACATTCATGAAAACCGCAGTCGGCTTCATGTTGGCAAACGCCTTGCCATCGACAAGGCCGGTCGTGTTGGCCGCCAGCGGCAGCGTATTCACGACAACATCCACATGCGCCAGCATTTCCCTGAAATCATCAATGGCATGAAACGCATCGATCTGGCTCTGATCCTCAGGGCGGGAACGATTGGCAACATGCACATTCATGCCAAACGCCTTGGCGCGTTGAGCAATCGCCTTGCCGATATGCCCGTAACCCAGAATACCGATTGTGGTATTGCCAAGCTCCGTTCTCATGCCAGATGGGCCACCCGCCCAGTATTTCCAGTCCCCTTTGCGCAAACGCGCGTCGGCATCGCCAAGCGGAACATGACGCGACAGCAACGCACACATCGCATATTCCGCAATCGCGATCTCATGCCCGAAACAATTGCAAAGATCGGCATCCACCGGCAGGTCCGAAACTCGGATGCCGTCATAGCCCGCACCCGGCACCTGATAAAGTTTCAGGTTACGCGGCGTTGGAAAACTGTCATCAAACCTGATACCGATAATGACATCCGCCGTGGCATAGGCTTCGCGATCCGCCTCACTGCCAAGATGATCGGGCAACAGAACAAGCTCATGCGCCGTATCAAGCAATTCGGCAAAACCGGGATGAAAAGTCGAGGCATTCGCCCCATGGAACACGACCTTCACGAAATCCTCCCACATATGGTTATTATTTTTGCGGCTTGATATTTTCTGATATTTCACAAAATTTCAACAGGAAAATCGCAAAACCCTATTGGCCCTCCGGCCCCTATCTCAAAATGGATCAAAGTCCTGCGTCACGTCAAAAATGCTCGGCGCGATACTGCTTTCAAGAACCGGGAACATCGCATCCACAAACTCGATCAGCTTGTCCGACGCAACCAGTGCCTCATCCTTTTTGCCCTCGACAACCGCATTCAGAACATCCAGATGGCTGTCGATGGTCACGTCAAGCGACACCCCATCATCCGTCTGCGTATGATAAATCCACCCCAGACGGCGGAAAATCGTATGCAGGGGACGCAAGGTATATTCAAGAAACGGCTCGCCGCAGGCCGCCAGCATCATCTGATCAATCCGGCGGTCAAATTCGTTGAACTCGACAATCGTCATCTTGTCGCGATGCGTGGTCAAAAGCCCGATCAGGTGGCGCATCTGACTTCTGTGCGACGTACTCGCCCGCGCACTCGCCAGCGACACGACAAACCTTTCCATATCGCGGCGCAGCCGCAACAGCAAATGGGTGCGCGTCAGGTCAATCGGCGCAATCTGGATGCCCTGGCGGGGCTGAATGATCATAAGGGTATCGGCTGACAGGCGCGTGACCGCCTGATGAACCGGCGTGCGGCTGATACCGGTTGCGGTTTGCAAATCCTGTATGCGCAGATAACTGCCCGGCTTCAATTCACAGGTCACGATAAGTTCTTCAAGCTTGTTATAGGCAAGCTCGTTTAAGTTTTTGCCCCCGCCCGATCCCGTTTTTCCCGGCTCGGAAGAATCGCCTGAAATGGCCTTATCTTTCTGTTTCGGTGCCATTATTTCTCTCTGTAATTTCATAAAAAGTCACAATATATTTGTTTTTATTCAATACCATATATACACATTCCCATGGATGGAAAAGTAAAACCTGTTGAAGTTCCCGCTTGATACATGTTACTGATGTTTCGTGAAATATCACAACATGTCACATAAGGGAGGAACCAACGACATGAAAAAACTAACAAAAACATTAACCGCCTTGGCCGCCACCGGCTTTCTGACCTTCACCACCTCACAGGCCTTCGCGGCCGACCCGACCCCGCTGCAATTCCAGACACATCACAACGCCTCGTCATTGCAGGGCAAGGCACTGTTGCGGTTTGCCGACCTTGTCAAAGAATATTCCGATGGCACGGTGCAGATCGAAATGCACACCAGTTCGTCGGTCGTCAATTCGAACGAGGCCTTCGAAGCATCCAGCATGGGCATCATTGACGGTGACGCAACCGGTGCGGGCTATATCACCGGCAAAAACCCTGCCTTCCAGTTCTATGGCGACATCATGGGCGGCTACAGCACCCCGGAACAGCTTCTTGGCTGGTACAAGGATGGCGGTCTCGACCTCGCAAACGAGCTGTATCACAAATTCAACATGCATCTTGTCGGTGTGTTCATCGCAACCCCCGAGTCATTAAGCTCAACCACCCCGCTTGCCGGGATCAATGATCTTAAGGGCTGGAAATTCCGCTCGCCTCCGGGCATGGAATCCGAAATTTTCCAGAAACTTGGCGCAGGCCCGGTTGTGATGCCGTTTGGCGAAGTGTTCACCGCCATGTCCACCGGCACGGTTTCGGGGGCCGATGCCTCCACACTCGCCGTGAACAAGAAACTCGGCCTCTATGACATCGCCAAATACGCGACCTATCCGGGCTTCCATTCCATGCCGATCGAACATATCGCGATTAATCTGGAAAAATGGAATGCGCTGAACGACACCCAGCAAAAGGCAATGCAGGACGCCATTGCAACGATTGCCCCGGAAGTCATCGCAGAATCAAACAAGCTTGATCAGGAAGCCGCCAAGGAACTGACCGAGGCCGGCGTCACCCTTGAAGACTGGAGCAACGAAGACCGTCTGGCATTCCGCAAGGCGGCACAGGACGTATGGGCCGACTGGGCAACGCGGAGCCCCGAAGCCAAGGCGGCCTATGACGCACATATCGCCTACATGAAGAAAAACGGCATCCTCGACTAACCAGCAAGTCCGTCATTCTGATCCTCGGGGGTTTCCCCCGGGGGCTTTTCTGGAGGTCCGCGATGCAGGCAACCCCGAAACGCGTGCGCAGCTTTCAATTCGTCGTCGCACTATTTTCCCTACTTCTTTTGATCATTGTCGGGGTGACTTTTTACGAAGTCATCGCACGCTACATATTCAGAACCCCGACAATCTGGGCCAATGAACTGGCCTTGTGGCTCTCGGCAATCCTGTTTCTGGCTGCGGGCCTCTATGCCATGCAAAGAGACCAGCATCTCAGAATTACCGTCCTCTATGACGCAAGCCCCGCATGGCTCCAGCGCATATTCGATCTCATCACGCTGGCCTGCTGCCTGACATTCTGTCTGGGCATTGCATGGTTCGGCGCGCCCAGTTCGTGGCAATCCCTGATGAATTGGGAACCGTTTGGCACGGCGTGGAACCCGCCGATCCCGGCAACGGTAAAGCCGCTCATTGTTCTGACAACCGGTTTGATGGCGCTCTACGGGATCATCAACTGCGTCAAAAGGTTCCGTGGCATCCCCGCAGACACCGCAGAATCAGTCACGGAGGACAACCGTGTCGATTGAACTCATTTCCATTATCCTCGTCGGTGGCGTCTTTGCCCTGATGGCGCTGGGTGTTCCGCTGGCTTTCGCCGCCGGGTCGCTTGCCGTCCTTGTCAGCTATCTTAAATTCGGTCCGGCGGTCATCGCACTTGCCCACAAAACGGTTTACGGGCTTGCGACCGAATATTCGCTGCTGTCCGTACCGCTTTTCATTCTGATGGCAACCCTGCTGGAACGCTCCCGGCTGGCACAGGATCTTTACGATGCCCTGTTCAAGGTTTTCGGGAATCTGAAGGGCGGCGTTGCGACCGTAACCCTGATCATTTCCGTTTTCATGGCCGCCATAAGCGGCATCATCGGCGGCGAAATCGTTCTGCTTGGTCTGATTGCCCTGCCACAGATGATGCGCCTGCAATATGACCGGAAACTCTCCATCGGGATCATCTGCGCGGGCGGGTCACTCGGGACAATGGTGCCGCCTTCGATTGTCCTGATCATTTACGGCCTGACCGCCGATGTCTCGGTGCAAAAGCTCTTTCTGGCGTCCTTCGTACCGGGCTTCGCGCTCGCCTTTGCGTACTTTGCCTATATCTATATTCGCTGCACGCTTAATCCGGCCCTGACCCCAAAGGCACCGGAAAAAACCGAGCCCTTCACAAAACAGGATTTCTTACGCGGCGTTCTGCCACTACTTGTCCTGATCGGCATCGTTTTTGGCTGCATCTACGGTGGGGTGACCTCCATTACCGAGGCCGCGGGCATCGCGGTTGGCGTCTCCATCCTTATCATCGCCCTGCGATCCGAACTGAACATAACCATGCTGTGGCAGGCCCTGACACGCACCCTGCAATCCTGCGGGATTATCCTGTGGGTGACGTTTGGCGCGGCATCGCTGATTGCCATTTACAATCTTTCGGGCGGCCAGCGCTTTGTCACCGGCATGATCACCGGTCTGGATATCGCACCTGTTGTCACGATCATGCTGATGATGGCGATCTTCATCGTACTCGGGCTGTTCATGGACTGGATCGGCATCCTGCTTCTGACCATTCCGATCTTTGTGCCGATCGTCACCCAGCTTGGCTATGACCCGGTATGGTTCGGGGTGCTTTTCTCGCTGACCATGCAGGTGGCATTCCTCTCGCCGCCTTTTGGTCCGGCTGCTTTCTATCTCAAAAGCGTCGCCCCGCCGGAAATCACCCTTCAGACGATTTTCGCGTCTCTCTGGCCTTTCATGCTCATTCAGATCGCCTTCCTGGCGCTGATGCTCACCTTCCCGTCCATCGCGCTATGGCTCCCGGAAATACTCAATTAATCTGAATTCGGATAAGAAAATGAAGATCACAGCAATCAAAACCTACCGCGTAGACGAATTTGCCAATGTCCTGTGGGTCCATGTCGAAACGGATGCGGGCATTACCGGCCTTGGCGAAACCTTCTATGGTGCCGGTGCTGTCGAAGCACACATTCACGACACGCTGGCCGGACGCCTGATCGGGCAGAACCCCCTTCACATCGAAGCCCTGCACAAGGAAATGGTCAACCTGCCGATGGCACAATCATCGACGGGCGCGGAATATCGTGCGGCATCCGCCATCGACATTGCCCTTTGGGATATCTTTGGCAAGGTCTGCGACCAGCCCGTCCATCAGATGCTGGGCGGTTTGTGCTGGGATAAAATCCGGATTTACAACACCTGTGCCGGCTATCGCTATGTCCGCACCAACAATATCAAACCCGTATCGAACTGGAACCTTGGCGAACCGGAAGGCCCCTATGAGGATCTGGACGGTTTCATGAACCGCCCCGCCCAACTGGCCGAAAACCTTCTGGAATCCGGCATCACGGCCATGAAAATCTGGCCATTTGATCCGATGGCGGCCGAAACACGCGGCCAGTACATCACCGCCGAACAGATGAAAAAGGCGATCCGTCCCTTCGAAGAAATCCGCAAGGCCGTGGGCGACAGAATGGAAATCATGGTGGAATTCCATTCCCAATGGAACCTGCCGACCGCCAAGAAGATCGCCCGCGAACTCGAACAGTTCAGCCCGACCTGGTACGAAGACCCGATCCGCATGAACTCGCCGCAGGCTCTGGCAGAATTTGCCGCATCCACTGATGTCTGGACCTGTGCCAGTGAAACACTGGGATCACGCTGGCCCTACAAGGATATGCTCGACCGTGATGCAACCCATGTGGTCATGGTTGACCTGTGCTGGACCGGCGGCCTTACCGAAGGCAAGAAAATCGCCGCCCTGGCCGAAACATGGCATCGCCCGTTTGCCCCGCATGACTGCATCGGGCCGGTTGGTTTTGCCGCCGCCATTCACATGTCGTTCAGCCAGCCAAACACCCTCATTCAGGAAAGTGTCCGCGCCTTCTACAAGGGTTGGTACAATGAACTGGTCACCGCCGTTCCGAAAATCGAAAACGGCTATGTCTATCCGATGGAAGGCCCCGGCCTTGGTGTCGAATTGCAGAAATCCTTCTTTGATCGCAGCGACCTGACCGTCCGCGAAAGCAAAGCCTGAAAATAAAAGCCCGTTGGAGGAAACATGTCTCTCGAACTTTTCTCGCTCGCCGGTAAAACAGCCCTCATAACCGGCTCTTCCCGCGGTCTTGGTCGCGCCTTTGCCGAAGGTCTGGCTGCCGCCGGGGCCACCGTCATCCTGAACGGCACCAATTCCGAACGTCTGTCGCAGGCCTGCAAGGAAATGTCTGATGCGGGTATGAAAGTCGATATGTCCCTGTTTGACGTCACCGACGAAGCCGCAATCAGGGCCGCCTTTGACCGCTTCGATACGTCCGGTATGCAGATCGACATATTGATCAATAATGCCGGTATCCAGTTCCGCAAACCCATGCTGGAACTCGACACCGCCGACTGGCAGCGCGTGATTGATACCAATCTGACATCCGCCTTCATGATTGGCCGCGAAGCCGCCAAACGCATGGTCAAACGCGGGCATGGCAAAATCGTCAATATCGGATCACTGACAAGCGAACTGGCACGTGCCACCGTCGCCCCCTACACCGTCGCCAAGGGCGGCATCAAAATGCTGACCAAGGCGATGGCAGCCGAATGGGGCGAACACGGCCTTCAGGCCAACGCGATTGGTCCGGGTTACATGCTTACCGACATGAACGCGGCGCTGACATCCAACCCGGAATTTGACGCCTGGGTCAAGGCACGCACCCCCGCACGCCGCTGGGGCCGGCCTGACGAGCTGATCGGTACGGCGATTTATCTCTGCTCGGATGCGTCGAACTATGTGAACGGTCAGATCATCTATGCCGATGGCGGCATGATTTCCGTTCTTTAAGGTGATCTTAGATGTACTCTGTTGTCATACATTCACCCCATGACCTGCGTGTCGATCAGATCGACCAGCCCGGCGCACCGGAACCGGGCACGATAACCGTTCAGATCGACAAGGGCGGCATCTGCGGCTCTGACCTGCACTACTATCATAACGGCGGTTTTGGCACGGTTAAAATCCGCGAACCGATGGTTCTCGGGCATGAAGTCGCCGGTACGATCATTGCCGTTGGTCAAAACGTGACCGGCCTTGCCGTTAATGACAAGGTCGCGGTCAATCCCTCCATGCCATGCAACCAATGCCAGTATTGCCGCGCGAACATGCGCAACCAATGCACCGACATGCGTTTCTTTGGCAGCGCAATGCGCTTTCCCCATCAACAGGGCCTGTTCCGCCAACAGATCAACCTGCCCGCCGAACAACTGGTCAAACTGTCCCCCGACATCAATATGGAACACGCCGCCTGCAGCGAACCCTTGGCCGTCTGCCTGCATGCGGTGCGTCAGGCCGGGGCACTGTCGGGGAAAAAAGTCCTCGTTTCCGGTTGCGGTCCCATCGGCTGCCTGACCATTCTGGCCGCCGCCCATTCCGGGGCGCACTGGATTACCGCGACCGACCTGTCAAAGGCCGCCTTGGATATTGCGGCAAAGGCAGGTGCCAATAGCTGCATCGATGTTGCCCGCAATGCCGATGCCTTCAAAACGCTCGGCATGAACAAGGGCACGCAGGATGTGGTCTTTGAATGCTCCGGCAGCCCGCAGGCGCTTGCCAATGCATTCGACGCGGTCAAACCGGGCGGCACCATCATCACGGTCGGCCTTGGCGGCAATGGCGAACTCCCGCTCAGTCTCGCCGTCACCAAAGAAGTCAGAATGATCGGAAGCTTCCGCTTTGATGCGGAATTTGCCCAGGCCGCAGAACTGATTGACCGCAAGGTCATTGACGTTTCACCGATCATCAGCTCGGTGCTGCCCTTCCGGGACGCCAAAACCGCCTTCGACCTTGCCTCTGATCGCAGCCAATCCATGAAAGTACAACTGGATTTCGGCTGACGGCTGACCTATTCGTCCGCGCGCCCCTATCGCCGCGCGGATCACCGGGGCGGGCAAGACACCTCGATAACCTTGCCCGCACTCGCTGCAACGATCTATCTCGGGGCAAAGATGCAGGCCATACGCACGCGACCGCGTTAAACAGCATTCACAGGTGCGCAACACACTTGTCGCCCCCGCCCGCTCGCCCCCATCTTTGTCTGCCTGATCTCGGGCCACCAACAACACCTCAACCCACCAAAAAAGGTAACTCTGCCCCACGCTACATGCCCTGCCCGCAAAGCACCCTGAATAAATCCTCATACAAATAATATTAATGGCGGATTTCCGGGATTTATCTGGCAGGTTGGGGCTGAAAACCTGCCTGAAATGCCGGTTTTGAAAATCAATTCCTCATACAAATAAAAACGCTGTTTTTACGCTTTGCCGGGCCGATGATTCACGCCCGAAAAGCGATTAACAACCAAAAATGAATAATCGATCTTATTTTTCACTTTAAATGAATAATAAGTCCGGGAAATCGGCCGCTTAAATATCGTTGCGCCAGACCGGGATCGGCGCGCTCAGCGATTGCAGATTTGCCCCTTCCCGCCCCTCGATCATGTCCAGCAGATGGGTCGCCAATTGCTGCCCCGCCACGATCAGATCCTCCCGCAAACTGTCGATCCGGGGCCGGGTAAAGTTCAGCAAATCCGACGTTTCCTTGGCGATCACATCGATGTCCCGCCCGACATCCATCCCCGACTGGATCATCCCGTCAATCAGCGCCATCGCACACAGCTCGCTGCCGCAAATCACCCCGTCGGGCACATAATCCTGATAACGCAATGCCATGCCGGCCTGGCGCAAAACCTCGCTGCTGCTATCAAGGTCTATCCCGCCAAGCACCTGAAAAGGCACAGCTTCTGCCTCCGCCACCGCGGCAAGCCCGGCCAGCGTTTCCTGATAATATGAAAATTCCGACGGCGGCGAAAGCAGCGCCAGCCGCCTGCGCCCCCGCGCAATCAGACGCCTTGCCGCCATCTCGCAAAACGCCCGGTTATCAAAATCGTGATAGGCATGACCCGGTGCCGAAAGACACCGGCCATGCGCCACAAACGGCAGTCCGCTTTGGCTCAGGGCCTGCACCCGTTCATCATCGGGCCTGATATGGGTGATGATCACCCCGTCGGCAGCCCGGGTATTAAGCACATATCGCACCGGGTCCATCGGGTCATCGGCACGTGATTGTGGTGTTACAACAAGGTGATAGGGCGTACCGCGAATGACATCGGAAATGCCGACAATCAGCCGTCTGGCAAATTCCGGCACCTTGTCGGTCTGATCAAGGATCAGGCTGATAACATTGGTTTTTCCCGTCCGCAAACGCACCCCGGCCCGGTCCGGGTGATAGCCGATGGCATCTGCCACCTTGCGCACGCGCAGCTTGGTTTTCGCACTGATATCATGCGCATCCTTAAGCGCGCGCGACACCGTCGTCACACCAAGACCGGTCATTTCCGCAATGGTTTTAAGGGTCGGCCGGGTTTGGGCGGCGGGGCGCTCAACCTTCCCGGCAAGATCGTGATCAGACAGTTGTCAAAGCCTCCGTGGGGTATTCCAAGGTCAGGACCTAGCGCAGTCTTACGCCGCTTTCGGGGTCAAAAAACACAACTTTTTCAAGGTTGAACACAAGTTCGGCATGGCTGTTGGCCTGCCCGCTCCAGTCCTGATGCAGGCGGGTCACCACCTCCTTGCCGCCCAGCGACGTGATGGCAAAAATATCCGCCCCGGCCGGTTCAACCACATCAATCCGGCACGATGCACTGACCGCCTGCTGCCCGTCGCGCACCAGTGCCCGGTTATCGGCATCGGTGATCGCCTCGGGCCGGATGCCGACAATGACTTCCTGCCCGTCCCGCGCCCGGACATCCGCGGGCAGTTGTTGAAATTCAAGCATCAGCGGCTCTTCGCCCGCCCGCGCCATTTCAACCGCACTGCCCCGCACCGTCGCCGGGATCAGGTTCATCGCGGGCGATCCCATGAAATCGGCAACAAACAGGTTGGCCGGATCGTTATAAATCTCGGCCGGGGTGCCGTATTGCTGAACAATACCGTCCTTCAGGACCGCGATCCGCGTGCCCAGCGTCATGGCTTCGATCTGGTCATGGGTGACATAGACAATCGTGGTGCCGAATGTCTGATGCATGCGTTTGATTTCGGTGCGCATATCGACGCGCAGCTTGGCATCAAGGTTTGATAACGGTTCATCAAACAGGAAAAGCTGCGGATTGCGCACAAGCGCACGGCCCATCGCAACGCGCTGGCGCTGCCCGCCCGAAAGCTGGCCGGGCTTGCGATCCAGAAGATGTTCGATCTGAAGCGTCTTGGCGACCTCGGCGACCTTGGCGGCGCGCTCATCCTTTGGCATGCCGCGCATTTCAAGGCCAAACGCGATGTTCTGCCCGACATTCATGTTGGGATAAAGCGCATAGCTTTGAAACACCATCGCGATATTGCGCTCCGACGGCGGCAGATCATCAATGACATTGCCTGCAATGCGGATTTCCCCGGTCGTCAGCTTTTCCAGCCCGGCAATGGTATTAAGCAAAGTCGATTTGCCACAGCCCGACGGCCCGACAAGCACCAGAAAACCGCCTTCTTCAACATCAAGCGTAATATCGCGCAGAACCTTGATCGGACCGAAACTTTTGCACACCTTGTCGATTTGCAGAAAGGACATGATAACTTCCCTGTAAGTCTTTTTATGAGCTAACCCTTGACCGCACCGGCCATCAGTCCGCGCACGAAATAGCGCCCGGAAACGATGTAAACGATCAGTGTCGGAAGGGCGGCAAGAACCGCACCGGCAAAGTGCACATTGTATTCCTTGACCCCGGTCGAGGATGAAACGAGGTTGTTGAGCGCAACCGTCATCGGCATCGAATCAAAATCGGCAAATGACGCCCCGAACAGGAAATCATTCCAGATATTGGTAAATTGCCAGATCACAGTCACCACAATGATCGGCCCGGAACTGGGCAGAAGAATACGGGTAAAGGTCCGCCAGAACCCGGCCCCGTCCATCTTTGCCGCCTTGATCAGCTCGTCTGGGAACGCCGCGTAATAGTTACGGAAAAACAGCGTGGTAAAGCCAAGACCGTAAACCACATGCACCAGAACCAGCCCGCCGGTCGTGCCTGCCAGACCAATCATGCCCAGCACGCGTGCCATCGGGATCAGGACGATCTGAAACGGGATAAAACAGGCAAACAGCATCAGCCCGAAAATGATCTTGTCCCCCGGAAACCGCCATTTGGTCAGAACATACCCATTCAGCGCCCCAAGCCCGGTCGAGATGGCGACCGCCGGTACAACCATCATGATGCTGTTGATGAAATAGGGTTTAAGTCCCGTCGGCTCGACCCCGATCTGGGCCTGTGACCACGCGGTAAGCCAAGGCTCGAAGGTGAACATTTCGGGGAACGACATCATGTTTCCGCCCCGGATTTCATCAAGCGTCTTAACCGAATTGACCAGCATCACGAATAGCGGCAGCAGGTAATAAACCGCAAACAGGATCAGGACCGCATAAAGGGCCGCCCGCAACAGCTTTCCGGTGCCAAAGGAGGATTGTGTTGAACGCGACATCAGCGGCGCTCCCGAAGTTCGGAATAAAGATAGGGCACAATGATCGAGGCAATCATCGCCAGCATGATCACCGCCGACGATGCCCCAACTCCCATCTGGTTTCGCGTGAAGGTATAGGAATACATGAACGTCGCGGGCAGCTCGGTCGCCCGCCCCGGCCCGCCATTGGTCAGCGCAATGACAAGGTCATAGGCCTTGATCGCCAGATGGGCCAGAACCACAAAGGCCGACAGGAACACCGGGCGTAATTGCGGAATGACGATACGGGTATAGAGGCTCCATCGGCTGGCACCATCCATCTGGGCGGCCTTGAGGATTTCAGTGTCAATCCCGCGCAAACCCGCCAGAAACATCGCCATGACAAAACCCGACGATTGCCAGACCGCCGCAATCACCACGGTATAGATCGCCATGTCGCGATCCTTGATCCAGTTGAAGGTAAAGCTTTCCCACCCCCAAAGATGCATGGTGTTTTCAAGACCAAGCCCCGGATCAAGAAACCATTTCCATGCCGTGCCGGTGACAATGAAGGACAGCGCCATCGGATACAGATAGATCGGGCGCAAAACGCCTTCGCCGCGAATTTTCTGATCCAGCAGGATCGCCAGAACCAGCCCCAGCACCGAACAGATCGCAATGTAAAGAATACCGAAAATCGCAAGGTTTTGCAGGGCAATCAGCCAGTTTCGCTGCCCCCACAGATTGGCATAGTTGCCAAATCCCTCAAGCTCGTAGGAGGGCAGCATCCGGCTGTCGGTCAGCGACAGATAGCCGGTGTAAATGATAAATCCGTAAACGAATAAAAGGATCAGAAACAGGCTGGGGCTCAGCACCAGACGGGGCAGAACCTCCCGCAGGGTTGCCTGTGCCTTGCCGGGCAAGGATGATTGCATGGGTGATGCTCCGCACTTTGTCCGGCGGCCGGGATGCTATCCGGCCGCCGGTTTCGTTTTTGGTCTTATTGAGCGGATTCAACCGCGTTGACGAGTTCCTCGACAGCGGCCGCACTGTCATATTCGCCGTTAAAATGCGCGGTAATCACGTCATACATCGCGTTTTTGACCCCGGCCGGAACCGAATGGCCATGCGCCATCGACCCGAACAGTGTGCCCTTTTCATTGGCAGCAGCAAGTTCGGCCATGCCTTTTTTGCCACAGGCATCAAAGTCGTCATTGGGCACATCGGTGCGCGCCGGGACCGATCCCTTGACCACGTTGAATGCCGACTGGAAGCTTGGCGACATCACGGCTGATGCCAGTTTCATCTGCGCGTCCTGACGGTCTTCGCCAACCTGGAACATCACGAACTGGTCAGAGTTGAACGTCACTGCATCCTGTGTTCCGGGGAAACGGAAGCACATGAAATCAGTGTCGGGCACCTTGCCGGCATTCAGAAACTCGCCCTTGGCCCAGTCGCCCATGAACTGCACCCCGGCTTCCTTGTTGATCACCATCGCGGTCGCAAGGTTCCAGTCCCGGCCCGAGAAATTGTCATCAACATAGGTGCGCAGTTGCGCCATGCGATCAAACACGGTTTTCATCGTGTCCGACCCCAGCGCGTCCGGATCGGTATCGATCATGGATGCCTGATAGAATTCCGGCCCGCCGGTTGCCATGACGACCGCATCAAAGATCGTCGCGTCCTGCCATGCCTGTCCACCGTGGGCGACCGCGGTGTAACCGGCATCCTTGATTTTATCGAGCGCCGCAATCAATTCGTCCCAGTTGGTCGGCTGCTTCAGGCCAAGCTCATCAAAGATCGCCTTGTTGGCCCAGACCCAGTTGGTTGAATGGACGTTGACCGGGGCCGCGATCCAGTGACCGTCATATTTCGAAAACTCTTTTAAGGCATCGGGAACAACTTCTTCCCAGCCTTCCTTTGAGGCCAGATCGTCAAGATTGCCCAGAACACCCTCGCCCGCCCAATCCTTGATATCAAAACCAAGCATCTGAACCGCGGTCGGTGCATTGCCCGATGTAACGCGTGCGCGCAGCACGGTCATGGCCTGTTCGCCACCACCACCAGCAACCGGCATGTCGTTCCACGAAACACCCTGATCTTCGAGATCCTTTTTAAGAACCTGAAGCGCCTTCGCTTCGCCGCCCGCCGTCCACCAATGCAGGACTTCCACACTTTGCTGTGCCGATGCGATGCTGGTTGAAAGCCCGAATGCCGCGATCATACCGATCCCGGCACATGTCATTTTGCCAAGAAACATGCTGTTTCCTCCCTGTTGGCTTTTTTGATTTGGCAGTTGATTACTGCAACGTTACAGGTCGAAGTCAAGCGCCTCCTGTAACGTTGCAGTACAGCAAAGCCGCCAACAGGCGCAAAACCTGTGATTGATCCGACTGCGTTATTGCGTCGCAAAATAGTGCATTTGTTATTGCCGGAAACTGGAACGCGGAAGACTCCGCCTCATATAAAAAGGCGCCAGCCATGATCCTGTCATGGTTTCTGGCGCCCGAATTTTCGGATGGCTTGCGATGGTCAGGCGGCGTCGCCGATATCCCAGAACACACCGGCCATCATTTGCAGGGCCTGTCGGCTGAGGCTTTGCAGGATGTGTTCGTTGGGCGCATGCTGAGAGCATGATGCATAGGAATGCGGCACCCAGACGGTTGGCAGATCAAGGATATAGGCAAATGTATCATTGGGCAGCGACCCGCCAAGATTGGGCAGGATTGCCGGTTTGGTTCCGGTGGTCTTGATGATTGAATCGCGTACACGCGTGACCCACGGATGGGACGGGTCAAGCCGGGTTGCCCGGAAGAACCCCTTGGCCGAGGGAATGATTTCAACATCCGTAAAGCCATGTTTATCAAGGTGGCGGCGCAAAGCCGGCAGAATGTCATCCGCATCCGTGCCGACCACATAACGCAACTGGCAATGCGCAATAGCTTCAGGCGCGATGGCGTTGACCGGTTTTTCAGGGTTTCCGGCCTTTGCCGCAAGTACCGCAAAGCTGTTCCAGCCATAAACCTTTTCCGCCAGTGACAGGCTTTCCTCGCCCCAGTCAGGGTTGATTGTCGGCCCGGTTTCGGGTTGGGTGATTGCGCAATCCTTTAGGGCTTCCCGGACTTCGTCATTCAGGCTGTCAGGACGCCATTCCGGTACCTGAATCTGTCCTCGACGATCAACGATGGATGCAATCGCATGCGAAAGAACAATCATCGGGTCTTTCAGCAAACCGCCCCAGTTCCCGGAATGGTGGCCGCCTTCACGATATTTAAGCGACAGCGCAAAATTGATCGCCCCGCGTGACCCCATGAACATGGTCGGGCGTTCGGCACTCAGGCGCGGACCGTCCGATGCAATCAGGACATCGGCGGCAAACAGATCGCGATAATTGGTAAACAGTTCGGCAAGGCCGGGCGACCCCGCCTCTTCGCCCATCTCAATGATGACCTTGCAGTTAAAGCCCAATGCACCACGTGTCTGAATGACCGACCGCAGGGCCGCCAGATTGATGCAATGCTGCACTTTGTTATCCGCCGTACCGCGCCCGTAAATCCGATCACCTTCGATCACCAGCTTGAAAGGTTCAAGGCCTTCGCGCCATTCGCCTTCCTGTGCGAGGATCACATCGCCATGCCCGTATGTCAGAACAGTCTGCAGGTCATCACCTTCGTGTCGTTCGGCAAACAGGAACGGTCCGAAACCGGGCTTGGGATTATCGATGATGCGGGTTTCAAACCCCATATCGCGCACCATCGGCACAATCACATCGGTAAGATACCCATAAAGCGCTTCGAGATTATCGGGCTTCTGGCTTTCGGTTTTCTGTTCGACCATTCGACGCAGTTCGTCGATAAACTGCCCATCTTCAAAATACCGGGTTACATTTTCGATAGCATCAGCACGCGTTGACATTGATTGATCCTTGTTCTTTCCGATAAGCCATCCAATTCCCAAAGGAACGACGGAGCATTTTGTGTTTCACGAACCATCCCGGTTTTCCGCCACCGCATCGCCCCAGGGCGACATGATTTCGGTCATGCCCTGATTGAAGTTTCCCTGCCGAAGAACCCCGGCCGGGCAGGCAAAGGCATAGGGGAAAGCGGTCCGGCGCGTGGTCACGCAACGATGCCCTTCCCCCAGAGCCGCAATGATATCGGGCGAAAGGCTTTGATCGATGATCACCGTATCGCCGCCGCTGAAATCAACCCGCGCCTGATGGAAGGCGTCTTCGAGGGTCATATCGAAATCCATCAGGCAGGATGTCAGTTGCAGGATGGCTGGCAAAATCTTGCGCCCGCCCGATGCTCCGATGGCAAAACGCCGGTCCTTGTGCCGCCCGATTGCCGGGCAGACATTCATCAAACACCGCTTATTAGGTGCTAACGAGTTTGGCCGTCCCGGTTCGGGATCGAACCACAGGATCCCGTTATTCATCAAAAGCCCGCTTCCGGGCAGCACGACCTTGGATCCGAAAATGGACAGCAATGTCTGGGTCACCGCGACCATGTTGCCATGTCGATCCGTCACACTGAAATGCGTGGTGCAGGCGGGGGCGCGACTGTCATCAACGTCCCCCATATCGCGCAACCGGCGTTTATAGGTCGCCTTAAGCGCATCGACATACGCCCCATAGGCATCCGCCCCCGGTGACGTCCCCTCAAAATTCTGATGCGACAGGATTTCCAGACATTCCGCAAGGTTTTCACCCGCCGTCATCGCAGGCGGCGTATAGACCGCCCCCCCGCGATAGGATGCTGTCAGCGGATCAGACAAAACAGCCTGATAGAACTTCATGTCATCAAGCGACAAACATCCCCCGGCGTCCCTGACATCGGCAACGATTTCCGCCGCAAGATCGCCTTCGTAAAATTCACGCGCACCTTTATCGGCGATGCGTTGCAGGGTGGCCGCCATCCGGTCAAGATTGATCCGCTTGTCCGAAAGGGCCGTCCATCCGGCAATAGTCGGCCACTGCCCATCTTCCAGAAAGGTCTCCGCCGCGGTCGGGTTTTTGGCAAGTTCGCGGGTACTAGACGCGATGATAAGGGCGGCATACCAATCAACCGATAACCCGCCCGACGCAAGCTTGGCCGCCGGCGAAACAAGATCACGCCACGGCATCGTGCCAAACCGGTCAAAGGCAAGCTCCATACCGGCAACGGTACCGGGTACCGCAATCGCGGTTGCACCAATCTGGTTACGATCCCCGACGACCCGCGCCCACGGGAACAGGTCGCCTGCAACGCCTTGGCCCGATAACGGATAATCGGCGATATCAAGCCCGGCGGGGGACCGCATCCCGAAGGTAATGCTATAGGTCCGGTCTTCATCGGCACGATAGATCATCATCGCACCGCCACCGGCCGGGCCACTCATCCAGGGTTCGACCACCCCCATGGCAAAGGATGTGGCAATCGCGGCATCAATGGCATCGCCACCGGCGGCAAGAATGTCAGCCCCGACCTGGGCGCCTAGCTTATGCTGGGCTGCGACCACCCCACCATTTTCGACGGCGACGACGTTTTTACGGACCGACTGCATGTTGGAAAAATTGTCGCGGATCATTGAACCGCCCCTTCGACCAGATGACATTCAACCCGCTTGCCCTGATGCAGGGTCGCCACCGGTGCCTTGGTCGAACAGATATCAATCGCGCGCGGGCAGCGCGGATGGAAATGGCATCCACTGGGCGGGTTGATCGGATTGGGGAATACGGCACCCAATTGCGTGTCGGGCACGCCAAGGGACGGGTCCGGCGTCAGAACGGATTCCAGCAACGCATTGGTATAAGGATGATCCGGACCGGCAAACAGCGAAGATGCTTCTGCTTCTTCGACAATGCGCCCCAGATACATTACCGCCACCCTTGTTGCGAGATGTTCGACCACCGCAAGATTGTGACTGATGAACAGATAGGTCAGCCCGAATTCATTGCGCAAATCCGACAGCAGATTAAGAATTTGCGACTGTACCGACACATCAAGCGCCGATGTCGGTTCATCGCAGATCACGATTTCCGGGCGCATGATGAGTGCACGTGCAATGGCGACACGCTGACGTTGCCCGCCCGAAAGCTGGCTGGGATAACTGCGCAAAACCCGTTTGGGCAAACCGACAACATCAAGAATATCGGCGGTCTGCTTATCCCAGTCACGCGGATCGCCGACCTTGTGCACCCTTAGCGGCAGCGAGATGATATCTCCAATCGTCTTGCGCGGGTTCAGCGATGAATAGGGATCCTGGAAAATCGGTTGGATACGCCGCGCCAGATAGGATCTGTCATGGCTGGTAATGTCTTCGCCATCGACCAGAACCCGGCCCTGTGTCGGCGTTTCCAGTCCCAGCAAAATACGTGCAAGGGTACTTTTGCCACAGCCGGATTCCCCGACAAGGCCAAGGACCTCTCCCTTTTGCAGTTTCAGGGTCAGTTCATCGACCGCACGAAGATCCTTGCGTTTGCCAAAGATGCCCTGCTTGATCGAAAAAATCTTCGACACATTTTCAAGTTCAAGAACCGGAACGGACATTATGCTTCCCCCGATTTTGGCTGGTTCATCGACAGGGATGCAGACCTGTCATAATCGTGAACACAGCGATAAAGATGCCCGGCGGGTGAAATCCGGGCCGGTATATCGGACGCACATTGCGCTGTTGCCTCGTCACAGCGGCTTCGGAAAGCACAACCAGCAACATCACCGATAAGAGACGGCACAATACCGGGGATCGAGCCCAGATGTTCGCCAACCGCGGTTTTGCCCGGCACCGGAATGCAATTAAGCAACCCGCGGGTATAAGGGTGCTTTGGCGCGGTAAAGACTTCGGCAGCACTACCGGCTTCGACCATTTCACCGGCATACATGATGGCGACCTTGTCCGCGACGCGGGCCACCACGCCCAGATCGTGGGTAATCAGGATCATCGCCATGTTCAATTCACGCTGAAGATCCTTAAGCAGGCGCAATATCTGCGCCTGAATGGTGACATCAAGCGCGGTTGTCGGTTCATCCGCAATGATCAGATCAGGTTCGCCCATCAGGGCCATGGCAATCATAACGCGTTGGCGCAGACCGCCTGAAAGCTGGTGGGGATATTGTTTCATACGGTTGGCCGCCGCCGTGATCCCGACCTTTTCCAGAAGTTCGATGGCACGGTCACGCGCTACCGTCTTGGGGACCTTGCGATGAAGCAAAAGGGCTTCCATCAGTTGATCGCCAATCGTGTATGCCGGATTAAGCGAGGTCATCGGTTCCTGAAAGATCATCGAAATCCGGTTGCCGCGCAGTTTGCGCATATCCCGATTGGATGCGGTTTGCAGATCGACACCTTCAAAATCCAGAACCTGCGCCGAACGTTGCGCCTGCTTGGGCAGAAGTCCCATGATCGCAAGCGATGTCAGGGACTTGCCACTACCTGATTCACCCACCACACACAGGGTTTCACCCCGCTTCACATCGAAATCAATGCCGCGCACGGCATGCAGCGTTCCGGCTGCCAGCGGGATATCAACCGTCAGGCCGCGAACAGAAAGAATGTTTTCCATACTGATGCCCCTAGTTGCGGTTTTCAGGTGCGGAAACGTCACGAAGACCGTCACCCAGCAAATTGATCGCCAGAACAAGGATGAACAGCGCGACACCCGGGATGGCAATCATCCAAGGCTGGAACAGAAGCATCTGTTTGCCTTCCGACACCATCAAGCCCCAGGACGGTGTCGGCGGTTGCACCCCCAGGCCCAGGAACGACAGGGCCGCTTCAAGCAGGATGGCATGCGCCATTTCGAGCGTCACAATCACGATCAGACTGTTGGCGATGTTCGGCATGATTTCGCTAAACAGGATGCGCTTGGTTGAACAGCCGATGGCCTTGGCCGCCGTGACATATTCCATGGATCGCAATTGCAGGGTGGCAGATCGCATCACAACCGCGAACCGATCCCAAAGCAAAAGGCCAAGAACCGTAATCACCACCTGAAGTGATCCGCCAAACAGTGCGACCACCGCCAACGCCACCAGAACCACGGGCATCGCAAGACGCACATTGATCAAAAAGGTGACACAGGCATCGACACGTCCGCCGAAATAACCGGCGGCAACGCCCATACTGGTGCCGATAATGCCGGAAATCAGGGCCGCAATCGCCCCGATGGCCAGTGAAATACGTGCGCCATAAAGCAACCGTGAAAGATAATCCCGCCCGAGATGATCGGTACCAAGGATGTTTTCCCAACTGCCTTTGGCATCCCAGACGGGCGGGATCATTCGATGCATCAAATCCTGATGATAGGGATCATAAGGTGCCAGAAGAGGTGCGAAAAGCGCCATCAGGAAGATGGTCAGAAGCACGATGGCACCAAACATCAGTCCCTTGTGACCAAGGACTTTGGTCAGCAGAACCTGTCGCGGCGTCGGGCCGCTCAGGACTTCAGCTTCAACCTTGGGTGCCACTGTGTTGATGGTTTCGGTCGTGTTGGTCATGTCAGCCCACCCTCATGCGCGGGTCAAGCCACGCATTCAACAAATCCGACAGGAAGGTGAAGACGATATAGAACATCGAAAACACCAGAATCAGGGCCTGTACGGTTGGCAGATCGTTGCGACCAATGGATTCCCACGCCAGATAGCCCGCCCCATGCAGGGCAAAGATCGATTCAACGACAATCGACCCGCCTAGCATGAAGCCCATCTGAACGGCGGCCAGACTGACAACCGGGATGATGGCGTTGCGAAGGGCATGCTTGAACATGACCCGGAATTCACCCGCCCCCTTGGCGCGTGCGGTGCGGACATAATCCGCACCCAGCACATCAAGCATCCCGGCACGGGTCAGGCGCATGATGGCAGGCATCGCGTAATAACCCAGCACGATGGTCGGCATCACAAAGTTCTGCCAACTGTCCGAACCGGAAGGCGGCAGGATGCGAAGCTTGATACTGAACAGGACAATCAGGACCAGGCCAAACCAGAAACTGGGCATGGCCTGCCCCATGACCGAAAGGAATAGCGCAATCCGGTCAATAAGACTGTTGGGGCGAACGGCGGCGGCAACGCCCAACGGCACCGCCGTCAGAAGCGCAAACGAGATTCCGCATACGCCAAGCAACATCGTGACGGACAGACGCTCCGCAACCAATTGCGACACCGGCAGTTTGAAATAGTAACTTTCGCCGAAATCGCCCCTGATCGCGTTGAACATCCATTCGCCATACTGAACGACCCATGGTCGATCAAAACCGTAATAAACCCTTACAGCCTCGATATCCTCGGCATTTGCCGTTTCACCCGCAATAGCCGCCGCAGGATCCCCCGAAAGATAGAGAAGCGCGAAGCTAAGCATGGAGACGGCAAGCGTCACCAGCAAGGCCAAGCCAAGCCTTTTTAACGTATATACCAACACCGTTCTGAACCCCTGATCCGGAGGATTATTTCCAGTTCATCTGGAAGAAGCGCGGAATTGCATCCGTGGTCGGTGCATATTCCAGATCCTTGGTGAACACGTAGTTCGAGTTATAGGAGAACAACGGCAACCAATAGGCTTCTTCCGCAATGCGCTTCAGGGCTTTGGAATAATATTCCTTGCGCTCCTCGGAATCGACGGAACTGTCGGCAACATCCAGCCATTCCTTGACCTGCTTGTCTTGCGCACTGTCAAGACTGCCAAGCTTGAAATACTGGCTGACGATCGCCGACGCATCATTGATCGAATAGGATCCCCATGTCTGGAACGACATCGGTACTTCGCCCTTCATGCTCAGTTCACGCAGGGCGGAGTATTGCAAAAGCTTGAAATTGCTTTTGATACCGACCGCTTCGAGATAGCCCAGCATCGCTTCGGCATATTCGCGATCGCGATAGGCATAGAAGTCAATTTCCAACCCGTCCGGATAACCGGCTTCGGCAAGAAGCTGCTTGGCTTTTTCAGGATCATAGTCATAGACAGCGACGTCCTGTGCACAGCCGAACTGCGACGGGAAGCAGGCCGAATTGACCACACGGGATTTACCTTTGAGCATCGATGCAACGATGGCTTCGCGGTCAATGGCATGCGAAATTGCCTGACGCACAAGCTTGTTGGTGAACGGGTTGCTTTCACCGCTGCGACCGGCGGCATCAAATTGCAGATAACCGATGCGCATGGTGCTTTCGTTGGCAACCGTGAATTCACCCATCGCGCCAAGGCTTTCGGCCTGATCTGGCGGCACCTGCCAGATCCAGTCCAGACCGCCACTGAACAGTTCGGCAGCCTGCGTGTTGAAATCGGGAATGGTACGGATATCCAGACGACCGATATTGGCCTGCCCCTTCGGGCTGTCCTTGTGATAATTTTCGTACTTCTCCAGCACGAAATGCTTGCCCGGCTCGACTGAAACAACCTTGTAAGGACCGGTCCCTACCGGATTAAGTCCCATGCCGGTCGGACCAGCTTCGGCGTAATATTCGTTGGGATAAATCGATACAGGTCCGGCAAGATATTCGATTGCTGCGGGGAATGGTGCTTTCAGATGAATGCGGACCTTGAACTGGTCAATCTTCTCGGCACTTTCCATCCAGTTGACGTTGCGCTGGGTTTTCACCCCGTTCTTTTCGTCCGCAACCCAGTTCACGGTCGCGACCACATCGTCGGCGTCGAAAGGCTCGCCATTGTGGAACGTCACACCCTGGCGAAGATTGAATTCAAGGGTTTTGTCATCAACCCATTTCCAGTCCGTCGCCAGATTTCCCTGATACTCGCCGGTATAAGGATCGCGATACACCAGCCCATCCCAGATGGAGCGTTGCAGAATAACGCCTTCACGCGCCGAGTTGAAATAACTGTCGACATTTTCAAGCTCTTTGGAGAATGCGACATTGAGGGTATCGTCTGCTTTGTTGGCAGCAGCTGTTCCAGCAGCGGCCATGACGAGGGCAAAGATTCCAGCCCCCTTAAGGATCTGTTTCATTATAGCCTCCTGATATGCGTGCCTTACTTCACGGTGTTCGCGGCAAGACACATTAGATGCATTTAAAACATCTTGTATTATATTGTAATACAGCGTACTGTATAAAACTACGATAAGGCAACTGGAAGCTGCATGTCAACCAGCACGTTTGCCATTAAAAAACCGAGGAAACGCGACCATGGCGAATGCCAAAGCCCGGCAGCAGGACACCCTTTTTGTCACATCCCTTGAAAAAGGCATGCGGATACTCGAAGCTTTTTCAGAAGACAAAACCGAACTTGGGCTGGCCGATCTTGTAAAGGTTACCGGCCTCGAGAAGAGTGCGGCACAACGATATGCCAACACGCTTTACGAGCTTGGCTATCTGGAAAAGAATCCGGAGACTCGCCGGTTTCGGCCATCCGTCAAATATCTGGAAATGGCGTACAGCTATCTGTGGGCTGATTATCTAGCGCAGTTGGCAATGCCCCGCCTGATCGACCTGAGCCGCCAGACATCCCAAACCATCAACATGGCCGAGCCCATCGGAACCGATATTATTTATGTCGTGCGCATGCCCAACCACCGCACCAATTTCGGGGCTTCTGCGATTGGCCGACGGGTGCCAGCACTGGTTGCCTCGTCCGGGCGCATTATCCTGAGCCGCCAGTCAGATCAGGCCATTCGTGACGCAGTGAATAATTGGCCAATCCGGCAATACACCCCCCGGACAACGATGGATCGCGATGCCATACTCGACAATATCCTGATGGCACGCGAAAAGGGATATTGCACCACACAGGGGCAGGTTTTACCCGATGAAGTCAACGTTGCCGCCCCGATCTGCAGCATTGACGGAATACCGGTTGGCGCCATCCACTGTTCTTTGCCGTCGATCCGCTGGACAATCGAACGCGCGGAAGCAGAAATTGCCCCGCTTGTAGTTGAAGCAGCCCAATCGATCGTGCCATCCAGATAAGGTAAAACCCGGTCCGGCCAGACCAAGGGAACGCCAGCACAGCCTCAGACAGACGCACAGCTTTGGAAAATACCGAATAACGCGGCCCTGCCTTAACCAATTTGCAACAGCTTATGGGCGAAAACCGGCATAAGATCTGGCGGACAGAAATCAGATCATAATTTTTAAAAAAGTTCAGAGCATTCAATTGGCACGCAGCAAAACCAGATCAGGCTTGATCGCGGCCTTGGACATCGGCACGTCCAAGGTCTGTTGCTTTATTGCCCGACGTGAAAAGGGCGAAGCCCCGAAAGTCATCGGCATCGGACATAACATGTCCAAGGGGCTGCAAAGCGGATCAATTGCCAATCTTGATGCTGCACAGGAAGTTGTCCTTGCGGCGGTGAATGCGGCCGAGAAAATGGCAGGCCACACGATTGATTCCGTCATCGTCAATCTGTCTGGCGGCAGCCCGGAATCAGAAACCCACACGGTTGAACTGCCGCTGGGATCGCGTCCGATTGGCAATCTTGAAATCCGCAAACTGAACGATCAGAAGGACGCCGTTCTGCGCCAGGCGGGTGACGAGTTGATCCATACCGTGCCGCTGGGCTTCAGGGTCGATGCCGCCACAGGTCTTCGTGATCCGCGCGGCATGTACGGGTCTGTCGTCGGGCTTGATCTGCATTTTGTGCGCACCCAGACCGCCCCGCTTCGCAATCTGGAAACCCTTCTGGGGCGTTGCCATCTGAGGATCGAGGAAACAGTCGTCACCCCACTGGCATCGGGCCTGTCGGCTTTGACTGCCGATCAACGCGACCTTGGCGCGACTGTCATCGATATGGGGGCCGGCACCACAAGCGTTGCCGTCTTCCACGGCGGTCAGGTGATCTATACCGCGACCGTACCGGTCGGCGGGGCGCATGTGACGCGCGATATCGCCTATGGGCTCAATACATCGCTTAATCATGCCGAACGCATGAAAACACTGCACGGCAGTGCTTTGACATCGCCGTCCGACGATCAGGAAATCCTGGCGGTCCCTGTGATCGGCGATGAAGACGAAAACAACGTCAATCACGTGCCGCGTTCGATGCTGATCAACATCATCAAACCGCGCCTTGAAGAAACGTTTGAGTTGATTCGCGATCAGTTGGACGAGCATGGCCTGTCACAGATCGGCGGCCGTTCCATCGTTCTGACGGGTGGTGCCAGCCAGCTTAACGCGATTGCCGATCTGGCAAGCCAGATGTTCGAACGCCCGGCCACCATTGCCACACCGCACGGGGTATCAGGTCTTGCCGAAGCCACAGCCGGCCCGGCATTTTCGGCCTGTGCAGGTTTGTTGTTGCGCGCCCTTCAGCAGCAGAACGATCCGCTTAGCGAAGCAATGGCTCAAATCCGTCAATCGGGTGGGCGTTGGGGTCGACTTGGCGCATGGTTCAAGGAAAACTTCTAGTTTCCCTGTCCGTCCCAAGGCTTTTCGCGGCCTGCCCGATCCGGCAGGAAAGGCGTTTTACGCAACGCGAAAATTATTTCGCGAAAAAAACGCGATAATTTTCGAAATCTTCCATTGTTATTAATACGGCAATAACTCTTTGCCCGCTAAAACGAATGCCAAGGTCTAATGTCCGGGGGACACCTGAGACTTAGCGTGGCAACGGGAAGGCCGCGCCGATCTTAAGCTCTAAAGCGCGGAGAGGAAGAGCAAACAATGAGCACGATCAATTTTTCCGTTCCTGAAACGGAAGAAAACCTGAAACCGAAGATTACCGTTATCGGCGTCGGTGGCGCTGGCGGAAACGCCGTTAACAACATGATCGCATCCGAACTTGAAGGTTGTGATTTTGTTGTTGCCAACACCGACTCACAGGCCCTGAGCCAGAGCAAAGCAGCACGCAAGATGCAGCTTGGTCGCAAAATCACCCAGGGTCTGGGTGCTGGCGCACGTCCCGATGCGGGCAGTGCGGCCGCCGAAGAATCCATCGAAGACATTCAGGCCCAGCTTGAAGGCAGCCACATGGTGTTCATCACCGCGGGCATGGGCGGCGGTACCGGTACCGGTGCGGCCCCGGTCATTGCACGTGCTGCCAAGGAAGCCGGCATTCTGACGGTTGGGGTCGTTACCAAACCGTTCCATTTCGAAGGCACGCGCCGTATGCGCACTGCCGAACAGGGGATCGAGCAGCTTCAGCAATATGTTGATACGCTGATCATCATTCCGAACCAGAATCTGTTCCGGGTCGCGAATGAAAAAACCACATTCGCAGATGCCTTCCAGATGGCTGATGACGTTCTGCGCAACGGCGTGCGCTCCATCACCGATTTGATGATGGTCCCGGGCCTTGTGAACCTTGACTTTGCCGACATTCGCACCGTCATGAGCGAGATGGGCAAAGCCATGATGGGCACCGGTGAAGCCACGGGTGAAAAACGTGCCCTTGAGGCCGCCGAGGCCGCCATCGCAAATCCGCTTCTGGAAGATGCTTCGATGAAGGGCGCACGTGCGGTCCTGATCAACATCACCGGCGGCATGGATATGGCCCTTTACGAAGTCGACGAAGCCGCGAACCGTATTCGCGAGGAAGTTGCTTCGGAAGCCAACATCATCTTTGGTTCGACGTTCGACCCGACCATCGAAGGCGCACTGCGCGTTTCCGTGGTTGCCACCGGTATCGATGCCGAGGAAGTCCGTCGTCCGCAGCCGACCACCGTTTCGGTTGCCCCGGTCAAACCGGCCGAACAGGCCGCAAAACCGGCAACCCCATCCTTTGGTCAGCACGGTGCGGCAGCCGCCGTCGCCAGCGCCGCGGACGCCGCCATTGCAAATGGGCATGATGGTTATCAGGGCGGTGCATCAATCGACGAAATTCCGGCAGAACGTTTTGCCGCAACCGGCAGCGCCCAGCAGCCGGAACTGAGCAATCAGCCTGCTGGCAACAATACCGGTTCGATTGAACTGGGTCAGACCGTTCTGAAACCGAAGCCGGTTTCGCGTCCGGCACAGCATTTCACCCCGGCCGAAAAGCCGAAAGAAAACGGTGACATGGCCTTTATCCCGCCGCGCCCAGCCCGTCCGAGCGACGCAGAACAAAATCACAGCCCGGATGTGTTCGAAGCAGCAGATGCCCAGAACGCAACCCCGCCGCGCTTTGGTCTGCGGACCCTGTTTGGTAAAAACAAGGGCGGTCACGAAGACCATTCAGAACAGTCTCACCACGCGGCACCGCGTCAGGCACACCCGCAGCCGCAGGCTCCGGCACCGCGCCAGACCGAAATGTCGCTTGGCGAGAATGCAAACCAGTCCTTGAAGGCGGATCCAGCTTCCCGCGTCAAGACGTCGAATGCGTCTGACGACCTTCTGGAAATTCCGGCCTTCCTGCGTCGTCAGGCCAACTGACGACATTCTCCGCGCGAAGAAGGGGAAGGCTTTGGCCTTCCCCTTTTTTTAATGCGGTCCAAGTTTTTTAATGCGGCCCGGTCATCCAAACATCTGCCTCTGCGTAACCTGAAATGATATTCGATCAGATTTTCCACATTGTTTCTTTATTTATCAGTTACTTATCCAGTTTACAAAGCGTAACAAAGAGTGATTTGTTCTCTTGTCACAGCGCCTGTAGGGTCTGAAACTAAGAAATGGGGTTCATACCCCAAGCGCCGATAGGGCGCATTCATTGACAAACTTGACTGACCTGACTTTTGGGGGTTCCCGTGAACAAAATTGCAGACCTCAGCGCTGCCCTTTCGCATTCGGGCGCATCTGATCATGATGTCGTGCGTCAGCGGACCCTTAAAGCATCCATCGGCTGTGCCGGTGTCGGGCTTCATTCAGGTCATAAAATCCGCATCACCCTGCACCCTGCACCTGAAAATCACGGTATCGTATTCCGCCGCACGGATCTGGATGGCCAACCGCTGTTTCCGGCACGTTACGATGGTGTGATCGATACGCAGCTTTGCACCTGCCTTGGTGACAGGGGTGCCGGGATCAAGATTGGCACCATCGAACATCTGATGGCAGCCCTTGCGGGGCAACGCATCGACAACGTTCTGATCGACATTGATGCCGACGAAGTGCCGGTTATGGATGGCAGTTCGGCACCGTTCAACTTCCTGATCGATTGCGTCGGGATTGAGGAACAGGATGCACCGCGTCAGGTAATTGAGGTTCTGAAACCGGTTGAAGTCGAATACAAGGGCTGCACCGCGCGGATCGAACCGGGGCATGGCTTTGAGGTCGATTTCGAAATCGATTTCGCCAGCAAGGCAATCAACAATCAGCGCATGTCGGTCAAATTCGACGATGGCGTGTTTGTTGCCAATATCGCCCGTGCACGGACTTTCGGCTTCCTGCACGAAGTCGAAGCCATGCGGTCGATGGGCCTTGCACGGGGCGGTTCGCTTGATAACGCCGTTGTCCTTTCGGGCGACGAAGTCATGAATGAAGAAGGTCTTCGTTACGACGACGAATTCGTCCGTCACAAGATTCTTGACGCGCTTGGCGATCTTTACACCGCCGGCAAGCAGTTGCAGGGCAAAGTGACGGCATATAAATCCGGTCACCATGTCAACAACCTGCTTTTGAAGGCGCTGTTTGCCGATGCAAGTGCGTGGCGCGTTGTGCCAATGCGCAAATCGGCCCTTCATGCGGTTGAAGCCCCTGCGCTCGCAACGGCTTGAGAAGCTTTTTTGATATGATCTTGTTTGCAAAAAGCGGTCCCTGGGGGCCGCTTTTTTATTGCGTTGCCCAACCACGGCTTGTGAAACCGCGATCCGGTTTCCGACCGGGATGCAGAAAAGTGCCTGCGGGGTAACACAACCCCTTGCCCTATGCCCGTACAGGCATGGTATAGTCTGGCAAATTCCGCCTGAACGCGTCACAAAGCTTAAGGAAACGTCACAGTGCTTCGTAAGGCTTCCGCCAAGAATGTTATTGCTGCTTGTGGTCTGGCCCTGCTTCTTGCAGCCTGCTCCAGCGACGACAAACCGGCATATGTCGAACGCCCGGTTTCCGAACTTTATAACAGCGCGCAGGACCTTCTGGACGCCAAGGAATACCAGAAGTCAGCCGAGGCCTTTGACGAGGTTGAACGCCAGCACCCCTATTCTGTGTGGGCGACCAAGGCGACCCTGATGTCGGCCTATGCCTATTATCAGGACAACAAGTATGACGACGCAATCACAGCCCTTGATCGCTTTATCTCGCTTCATCCGGCAAACCCGGATGTGCCATACGCCTATTACCTGAAAGCATTGTCCTATTACGAACAGATTTCCGACGTCGGCCGCGATCAGCAGATGACACAGCATGCGATGGATTCGCTTGATGACGTTATCCGCCGTTTCCCCGACAGCCAGTATGCGCGTGACGCGAAACTGAAAAAGGATCTGACGGTTGACCACCTTGCTGGCAAGGAAATGAGTGTTGGCCGTTATTATCAGGATCGCGGTGAATATCTGGCTGCGATCAACCGGTTTAAAATGGTCCTCGACAAATACCAGACCACCACGCATGTCCCCGAAGCACTTGCGCGCCTGACCGAAAGCTATCTGGCACTTGGTCTTGAAGGCGAAGCCAAACGCACCGCATCGGTACTGGGTCATAACTTCCCGGGCAGTCCGTGGTATGAGGAATCATACGATCTTCTGGTTGGTGACGGCATAAACACCCGCGAGGGAGAAAGCTGGTGGCATTCGACCACCACCGCCCTTGGTGACTGGTTCTGATTCTTGACGCGTCGCGTGACTTCCGACACGAGAACGCATCAGGAACACCGATTTCTTGTCAGTTGTTTTTCAACATTTTTCGCTCTTTCCTGCGGCACACAGGGATGCGGCAGATTTTGCGTTCTGCCAAAGCTTGCAAGGCGCGCTGTGATTGGGCACTCTGCTTGTCGCGACGCTGCCTGACGGGCACGATCGCACCTGTTTTAACAATGTCAGTATCCCGCAATGCTCCGACGGCTTAGCATCCGAAATGTTGTTCTGATCGACAAGCTGGACCTTGATTTCCGCGACGGGCTTAGTGTGCTTACCGGGGAAACCGGTGCCGGGAAATCGATCCTGCTTGACTCGTTGGGGCTGGCACTTGGCGCACGCGCCGATAGCGGCCTTGTCCGACATGGCACGGACAAATGCAGCGTTACCGCAACCTTCACCCTGCCCGCCGGTCATCCGGTTTACAGGCTTCTGGCCGAACAGGATATCGAGGTTGAGGACGACGAACTGGTGGTGCGTCGTGTTGTCACCTCGGACGGGCGGTCGCGCGCCTATGTCAATGATCAGTCGGTATCGGTCGGCCTTTTGCGCGATGTCGGCAATTACTGTGTCGAAATCCAGGGGCAGTTTGACCAGCACGGATTGCTAGATCCGACCACCCATCGCGCGACCCTTGATGCGCACGGCAATCTTGGCAGTCTGGCACTTACGGTGCGCGATCAGTGGCGCGCATGGCGCGATACGCAAAAGGAACTGACAGCGGCGACCAACCGCATCAACAAGGCGCGCGAAGAAGAAGAATGGCTGCGCCACGCGGTTGACGAACTTGAAAAACTTGGCCCTGAAGAAGGCGAGGAAGAACGCCTTGCCGAGGAACGCCAGTTCCTGATGCATGGGGAAAAGCTTGTTGCAGCCCTGAATGATGCCGCAGGCGAACTGTCGCGCGGCAAGGGTGCCGAAAGTGCGCTTCGCAGTGCGCAGCGCCATCTTGAACGCGAATTGCAAAAGGCCGAAGGCCGGTTTGAACCGATCATCGAGGCACTGGACCGTGCCGCCATCGAACTTGAAGAAGCATCGCGTGCGATATCGGTCACCCTTGCTGATCTGAATGTCGATACCGGGCAGCAGGAAACGGTTGAGGAACGGCTGTTTGCGCTGCGCGCGGCCGCGCGCAAATACAATGTACCGGTTGATGGGCTGAATGGCCTGATGAAGGAATACCGCAGCCAGATCGATCAGCTTGAATTCGGCGAAAAGGAACTTTCACGCCTGACCGCTGCCGTTGCCGAACATCGGGCCGCCTTTATCGATGCCGCGCAAAAGCTTCATGGCGCACGCAAAGCCGCGGCCGAGACCCTTGATACCGCGATCAATGCCGAACTGCCGCCGCTTCGTATGGAAAAGGCGCGGTTTGTCACCGACATTGCCGAACTGGAAGAAAACGAATGGGGTATCGACGGGATTGATCGCGTCCAGTTCATGGTTGCCACCAACCCCGGCAGTCCGGCCGGACCGCTGAACAAAATCGCCTCCGGTGGCGAGCTTTCGCGCTTCCTGCTTGCTCTCAAGGTGGTTCTGGCGCGGGTTTCCGCGGTGCCGAGCCTTGTGTTTGATGAAGTCGACAGTGGTGTTGGCGGCGCAACAGCCGCCGCGATTGGCGAACGGTTGCATTTGCTGGCCGGGGAACGCCAGATTCTTGTGATTACGCACAGCCCACAGGTCGCCGCACGTGGACGCACCCACTTCAATATTGCCAAAAGCGAAAATGACGGCAGCATGGTAACGCGTGTGAATGAGCTGGTCGATGGTGCCCGACGCGAAGAAATCGCAAGGATGCTGGCCGGACATTCGATCACCGCCGAAGCCCGTGCTGCGGCAGACAGCCTGTTAGACCAACCCCGCTAGAACGTTTGACAGGGTATTTTCCCTGCCCGTTCCAGCCGCTTGAATACGGATAAAAAGAAATATGAGCGCCGAACAAGGGTCAACCTCGTCCATTGTCCCCGACATGCCCGAAACCCGGACCGAGGCAGGCCGGCAGCATGCCGAAATTTCCGACCGTATTCGCGGCTTTAACGAAGCGTATTATATCAATGATGAACCGCTGGTTCCCGATGCGGAATATGATGCACTGTTCAATCGACTGATCGAACTTGAAGCACGCTATCCGACGCTCAAGAAGAACAGCCCGACGCAGGAAGTTGGTGCCGCCCCGGCCGATGGTTTTGCCAAGATCAAACATGCGCGTCCGATGCTGTCGCTTGCCAACGCATTTTCGCGCGAGGACATTGTTGATTTTCTGGCCCGTATTCGCCGTTTCCTGAACCTGACGGCGCACAGCCCAGTCGAAATCGTTGGCGAACCCAAGATCGATGGTTTGTCACTATCGCTGCGCTATGAAAACCGTGAACTGGTCAGCGCTGCAACGCGTGGCGACGGGACAGAGGGCGAAGACGTCACCGCCAATGTCGCCCATATCACCGACATCCCCAAAATCCTGCCCGAAGATGCACCGGCCGACGTCGTTGAAATCCGTGGCGAGGTTTACATGGCGCGTTCGGCCTTCCAGAAGCTGAATGAAACGCAGACCGAAACAGGTGGTAAAACATTTGCCAATCCGCGCAATGCCGCCGCCGGGTCGCTTCGCCAGCTTGACCCGACCATCAGCGCCAAACGCCCGCTGCGTTTCTTTGCCTACAGCTTTGGCGAACTGTCCGAAAGTCTTGCGCAGACGCATTGGGATTTCATCAGCAAGATCAAGGGTTGGGGCTTTGTCACCAATCCCCACACGACGCTTTTGCACAACACCGACGAGATCATGGCGTTTTACGAGGAACTCGGCAATCAACGGGCCGAACTCGATTATGACATTGACGGCATTGTCTATAAGGTCAACGACTTCGAATTGCAGTTGCGGCTTGGCTTTGTCAGCCGGTCACCGCGCTGGGCAATTGCCCATAAATTCCCGGCCGAACAGGCCCGCACCCGCGTTAAGGCGATTGATATCCAGGTTGGGCGCACTGGCGCACTAACCCCGGTTGCGCGGCTTGAACCCGTCACGGTTGGCGGCGTTGTGGTCTCGAACGCGACCCTTCATAACCGCGACGAAATCGAACGGCTCGGCGTAAGGGTCAATGACCTTGTCGTCATTCAGCGGGCTGGTGATGTGATCCCGCAGGTGGTCGAGGTCATTACTGATGAACGGCCCGATGACGCCGTGCCCTATGACTTCCCGGAAACCTGCCCGAAATGCGGCAGCCACGCCATGCGCGAAGAAGGCGAAGCTGTCACACGATGCAGCGGCGGGCTGATCTGTCCGGCACAGGCAGTTGAACGACTGAAACATTTTGTGTCGCGCAATGCGTTCGATATCGAAGGCATGGGCGGAAAGCATATCGAGGCGTTCTTTGACCTCGGCTGGGTCAAATCACCTGCCGATATTTTCCGGATCGAGGAAAAGCACCGGGACGCCCTTCGAAAGCTTGAAGGCTGGGGCGACAAATCGGCCGAAAAGCTGTTTGCCAGCATCAATGAACGGCGGACCGTGCCGCTGGACAGGTTTATCTATGCCCTTGGCATCCGCCAGATCGGTCAGGCGACGGCAAAGCTCCTGGCGCGGCATTACGGATCGATCACGGAATGGCGCACAGCGATGAATGATGCCGGAACGCCCGATAGTGACGCGTTGCGCGACCTGATCAATATCGATCAGATCGGCCCCAGTGTGGCCCATGACCTTATTGAATTCATGGCCGAAGAACATAACCGCGATGTGCTGGATGACCTTCAGGCCGTTCTGACCATCGAAGATGTCGAAGCCCCGCAGGTTATCGACAGCCCCGTCAGCGGCAAAACGGTTGTCTTTACCGGCAAGCTGGAACTGTTTTCGCGCAACGAGGCAAAGGTCAAAGCCGAAAGCCTTGGTGCGAAAGTAGCCGGTTCGGTATCGGCAAAAACCGATTTTCTGGTTGCAGGACCGGGTGCGGGTTCCAAATTAAAGAAAGCAGAAGAATTAGGTGTTACTGTTCTGGATGAACAAGGATGGCTTGATCTGATCGCCGATTGATCAGCGTGGGCAAAGCGGAAGGAAAACGGATCTTATGGAAGACCTTGGCAGCTTTTTTCGCCGCTATGCCGATGCACATCTTAAATTCGAAGCAGACGCCCTTGATGCGTTCTATCACTTCCCGTGCCTGATCAATGACCTGATGGGGGTTCATGCCATCGGCTCGGTGGAGGATCTGCATAAATACAATCAGTCGTTTTTTGATGAATTGAAAAATGCCGATCTGGCGATGGCGAAATCAATGCTGGTCGAACAGCATTCCGCCCTGCCCGGCGGATCGCGCGCGATCGTGTCGTTCCGGTTCGGCAATTCGGAAAACAATCTGATCTTTGATTGTGATTATGCCTTTGCCCTGCTCAAACAGGACGAAACATGGAAAATCGTTTTTGCCCAGCTTGACGAGATCCGATACAGCGATCTTTATTAGGCACGTGCACGCCCCAAGGCCAGACGCGCACGGGGCAGATCTTTCGCTGTGGCTTTGCCCAGCACCCGTTCAATTTCAACGGGCGCATCAAGAAAACCTGCCAATCCATACCCTTGAAAGTATGAAACGCCTGCCTGCACACCGGCTTCGATCTGCGCCACTGTCTCACAGCGGCAGAAAACTATTTTATTGATCAGATCGGGCGAACATTGGTCGAGTGTCTGCCTGATTTCATCGGGTTCGCAATCCGCCACATGCAGTTTGATGAAGTCGGCGATTTCAGTTTCCTTGGCCAGAAGCTGTGTCAACCGCGACAGCGGAACACGATCAAAGGCCAGTCGAATGCCATGCCTTTGAAAACGTGACAAAATTCCCTGACGGACTTTGGGATTGTTTCGCCACATCAGCAACGGGATTTCCACCGTTAACTTGCGAAGCTGACGGGATGGAATGGTTTTGATCATTCGCTGAAAATTGGCGCTGACAACAGCCACAGGATTCAGGTTCAGAAACCGCGCGACATCACCCGTATAGTTTTCCTTGGTGACGTAGGATAGAACCCGGTTATCCAGAAGCTCTGTAAAACGCGCGAACATCCATTCATCGTTGAGAATTTCCTTGCCCGAGATTTCTTCCATCGCGGCAATAGAAACCCAGAACTCCTCACCGGCAAGCGCAGGCGTGCTTTCCGGCAGCAATTCCCAGATCAGTTGGCTGCGAATATGCATCGAGATGTCGGCCTGGCCAATGATCCGCTCGATTTCGACAAGTTGCCCAAGCTGGGTGACGTTTTTTGGCGGTGCCAGATAGAAATCAAGGAAGTCTTCGGCATTTTCGCGTGTGATGGCCCGCATATGACCGACACAGCAGAGCGCAAAAGCAGATGCTTCCTCACTAAGATCGAAGACCTTGCAGTCAAGGCCGCCATATCGGCGTGCCAGCAAAAATGTTCTTACATTTTCGACCAGTTCTTCCATTCGGCTGCGCTGGTCGTTGGGCATCGTCAGGACGAATGTGTGGTCTGATAAAATGCGCGGCGTCAGGTTTTGCAGACAGCCATATTGAAAGTAGCGGACAAATGAACAAAACACCGTCCGGCTTCGTGTCGTCGGCACACTTGTAAAATCAAGAACGAACGCGCAATGGTCAGGTTTATGAAGGCCGGATTTCTGAATACTGGCGAGCAACTCTTTCGGGACTGTTCTATTCATCCAAGGACCCCTAACGATGCAACTTCATTGTATGTGTCGCTGTTGATCGCGACTTCCTTTAGCGTCCCGGTCTGTGAATTGGATCGTGCTAGGCACGGGTCAAGAGTTATTCTATACTTTAATATAGTACATATCTCTACGGAATCTAATGTGTCCATGTCAAGTAATGGTTGACCGGGCACATGACTTCGAATTGACGATCAGTCACTTAAGGTTCGTACTCAACTGCCGCCTGAACCAATACTTTCTTTGATTTCTGCCGACAGACAGCACAAGATAGATACTTGGCCGATCACACAGTCAGATAAACCATGAGCCCGATGCATTTCTTCAAAACCATGCTTGTTCTGGGAACGGTTACGGCCTTTTTCGTCGCGAGTCCGGCACTAGCCGACCCCGATTTCGATGAACTGGTTGGCAAGGCGCGTGCGGTTGATGGCGACACGCTGGAGTTTGGTTTCAAACGCGTTGATCTTTGGGGGGCGGACGCGCTTGAACGGTTCCAGCGATGCATCGTGAATGGTCAAACCACGGCATGCGGTGCAGATGCCTGGCAGGTCGTTACCAATTTGATTGCAGCCGGGCCAATTACCTGCAAGGTGCAGGGCAAGAACCGGTACCATCGCAACATGGCGATCTGTCGCAATGCCAACGGGATTGATATCGGCCAAAGCATGATTGCACGCGGCATGGCCGTGGCACGGACCGACGAAATGCCATCTTATGCTGCGGCTGAAAACAGCGCACGCCAAAGTCGTTCAGGGGTATGGGCCGGGCAGTTCATCGACCCGCTGCTGTGGCGACGCGGAGAAAGGTTGCCGGAACATCAAACCGAAGTCCGCCGCTGGCAACGTGACGAATAAAGGCCACTGTCACGCGCCTTTGCCCGGCGCACCAGCTGCCGGTTCGCCGTCTGTGTCTGTCGCGTTGGCATCCCCCGAACCACGACCGGTTGCCGAAAAGAACGGACGGGCCAGTAACCGACCAAGACCGGCCAGTGTCACACCATTCTTGATCGATGCCACACCAACAATGACGATAGCAAAGCCAAGGGCTTGTGCCGTGGTCAGAACTTCGCCCAGTAGTAGCCAGGCAGCAAAGAATGTCATGGCAGGGCCCGAAAGCGAAATCAGTGCTGCCTGTGTCGCCCCGATCCGCCGAATACCTTCAAACAGCAGAAAGAACGGGATCACGGTGCAGAAGATCGAAATACCCGCGGTCCACAAAACCCCATCGACATTCAGATTTAGCGGCTTGGTGACGATCAGTTCATAGATGATCATTGATACACCTGCCATGGTATTGACCATGGCGGCAAAATGCATTGATCCAATGACCGAAATCATCCGCTGCCCGAAATAAAGGTAACAGGCGTAAGTCAGGGCGGATGCAAACGCGAGCGACGCTCCCAGCCAAAGCTGATCTGAAACGGCACCGATCCCGTTGGGGGCGAGAACCAGTACCAACCCGACATAAGTAACCGCAAAGCAGACAAACTGGCGCAAGGGAGGAAGCCGCCACTTATGCAGGCATTCAAGGATCAGGACGATGGCCGGGAATGTGAAAAGCACGATCCGCGAGACGGTGACATCAATCACCGACACGGCGGTAAAATCAAACAGGGCAGCGGCAAAGAACAGCCCGCCATAAAGCGCGCCCCAGAGAATATCGACCGGCTTCATCGTACGTTCGCCCGGTCGGTGTTTGCCAAACAGATAAACACCGATCCAGAAAAACGGCATCGCGATCAGAAAACGCAGCAGCAGCAAACCATCCACCGTCATGCCGGTGGCATAAACATATTTTGCCAACAGCCCCTTCATCGCGAATGCCACAGTCGACAGCAATACAAGGGTCAGGGCCGAACCCGATGGCTTTGCCACGGATTTGGCATCTGCTGGCGCGGATGGTTTTGTCATTATTGTCTCCGGTCTCTCTCGACCTTAACTATCTGCCGCGCATAGCCATTATTCAATTCGAATTAAATGTTATCAGATATCAGGATTTGCTATATCTAACAAAACATACGCCGGTTCATATTCCTTTTGGATTGCAGATAAATGGACATCAAACAGCTTCGAAGCTTTGTTCACATTGCCGAACTTGGCAGCCTGTCGCGCGCGGCCGACCGGCTTAACCTGTCGCAACCAGCCCTGAGCCGACAGCTTAACCTTCTGGAAGAGGCACTTGATACCCGCCTGCTGGAACGGACCGGACGTGGGGTCAAACTGACCGAAGCCGGTCAGATGCTGGCGGAACGGGCACGGGTTATTCTGGGTGATCTCGCAAGGCTGGAGGCCGATCTTTCGGCGCGACGCAGCAAGGTGACCGGTCATGTTCATGTCGGTGTGCCGCCCAGTGCGGGGATCGTCATTACCGGCGCACTGGTCGAAGCATTGCGTGAACGCTATCCCGATCTGAATATCTCGATTGCCGAGGATCTGACAGGTGACGTGCAGGAAGGATTGCTATCGGGTCGTCTTGATATCGGCATCCTGCATGACGGCATGATTTCGCGAAGCCTGCATGCAGAACCATTGTGGCGCGAAGACCTGTTTCTGATTTCCCATCCGTCGCGCGTTGGCGAAGGCGAAACCGAAATTGCCTATGAAGATGTATTGGCCCTACCGCTTATCATGCCAACGCCAAAACACGGGTTGCGCGCCAAGATGCAGGAAGCAGCATTCCGTGCCGGTCGTCCCCTGACCCCGGTGGTCGAAGCCGATGCGTTGCGGGTTCTGGTCGATCTGGTGCATCGCGATCTGGGCCATACGGTTTTGCCACGAAGCTCGCTTGTGATGGAACTTTCGACCGGTCGGCTTAAGGCACGGCGGATCGTCAACCCGCAGCTATCGCGCAAGGTGATGTTGTCGTGGCTTCAGGATCGCCCGCTAAGTACCGGGGCCAAGGCCGTGCTTGATACCCTGCGCGATCTGGCCGGCACCATGCCGATGGCTGATAACTGAAAAGAAAACCCCGGCACGACAAACGTACCGGGGTTTGATGGAAAGACTTTGGACCGATCAGACCGGGGCTTCGGAATCAGATGATTTCTGCCACAGGTTCAGGCCGCCATCGGTCGCGTATTTATCGATCTCAGCCAGTTCCTCGGCACTGAATTCAAGATTGTTCAGGGCATCAAGGCTGTTATCAAGCTGTTCGACATGACGCGCGCCAATCAGGGCCGATGTGATTTCCGGGCGACGCAGCACCCAAGCAATCGCCATCTGTGCCAATGTCTGGCCGCGGCGTTTGGCGATTTCGTTCAGGGCGCGCACACGGTTCAGGTTGTCTTCGGACAGCATGCCGGGCTGGAACGATCCTTCAAGGGCTGCACGGGAATTTTCCGGCACACCATTCAGGTATTTGTTGGTCAGAAGCCCTTGCGCAAGCGGCGAGAATGCAATGCAGCCAATGCCAAGTTCGGACAGGGTATCAAGCAGACCTTCGGTTTCGACCCAGCGGTTCAGCATCGAATAGGATGGCTGATGAATGACGCAGGGCGTGCCCAGATCAGTAAGGATCGCCTGCGCCTTGCGGGCCATTTCGGCGGAATAGGACGAAATGCCGACATAAAGCGCCTTGCCCGAACGCACGATCTGATCGAGTGCGCCCATGGTTTCGGCAAGCGGCGTGTTCGGATCAACACGGTGCGAATAGAAAATATCCACGTAATCAAGACCCATGCGCGACAGGCTTTGATCCAGACTTGAAATCAGATATTTGCGCGAACCCCATTCGCCGTACGGCCCCGGCCACATGCGGTAACCCGCCTTGGTCGAAATCACCAGTTCGTCGCGATGGGATTTCAGATCCTTTGCCAGCACCTTGCCAAAATTTTCTTCGGCCGATCCGGGGGGCGGGCCATAGTTGTTTGCAAGATCGAAATGGATGACACCGCGATCAAAGGCACGCCGGATCATGGCACGCTGCGTTTCAAAAACGTCAACACCACCAAAATTCTGCCAAAGGCCAAGCGTGATCTGCGGCAGCATCAGGCCGCTTTTGCCCGAACGGTTATAGGTTGCATTGTCGTATCGCGCGGGATTGGCATTCCAGCCTTCTTCCACTGACGCCATGTCTTCCTCCTGATTATTTTCTTTGGGGCCATGCCCACAATTGAATCGATCCAATGTTTTATTCATAAGGCAAAAAGACCACGCTGTCAGGCGTGTTAAAACGAAAAAACCGCCCCGATATGTCGGGACGGTTTTGTGATATGCCTTGACTTGATAGGGGGAACTTACGCCGCACGTTTCTTGATCGGTGCCGTTGCCTTTTGCAGCCATTCAAGAAGATCTTCGTCAAGATCGTCGGCATACATCGCATAGACCTGCGCGTGGTAATCGTTCAGCCACTGCAATTCGTCCTTGGTCATCAGTTCCGGATCAATCAGTTTGCGTTCAATCGGCGAGAAGGTCAGCGTTTCAAAGCCCAGCATCGGGCGATCCGCCCCGACCGGACCATCAATCTCGACAACCGCTATCAGGTTTTCAATCCGAATGCCGTATTCGCCTTCCTTATAGAAACCCGGCTCGTTCGACAGGATCATACCCGGTTTAAGCGCGATCTTGTTCGGGGCTTTGGAAATCCGCTGCGGACCTTCGTGAACACCAAGGTAACTGCCAACGCCATGCCCGGTGCCGTGGTCGAAATCAAGACCGGCTTCCCAAAGCGGCGCTCGGGCAAGGGTATCCAACTGCTGGCCGGTGGTGCCGACCGGGAAAATCGCGCGCGCAAGCGCGATATGCCCCTTCAGCACACGGGTGAACCGATCCCGATGTTCCTGGGTCGGCTGTCCGATCACGGTTGTCCGCGTGATATCGGTGGTACCGTCCAGATACTGCCCGCCACTATCGATCAGGAAAATTTCGCCCGGCGAAAGTTTGCGATTGGTTTCGGGGGTATTGCGATAATGGCACAAAGCACCGTTCGGGCCGCTGCCCGGAATGGTTTCGAAACTGGTATCGCGGAATAACGGATCTTCGGCACGAAGTGCGAGAAGTTTGTCCGCAGCCATGCGTTCGTCAATGCTGCCATCGGCAGCAGCTTCGTCGAGCCACGCGAAATAACGAATGATCTTTTCGCCGTCGCGTTTGTGCGCCTTGCGCGATCCTTCAAGCTCGACCTCGTTCTTGCAGGCCTTGGGCAATGCCACCGGATCACGGCCGATCCGCATGGTTGCACCGGCATCGGCAAGCTTCATGCGCAGCCAGTCGGATGCGGTTGCCTCGTCCAGGCGGACCGACTGATTGCCCAACGCGCCAAGGGCTTCTTCGAGTTCGCCGGGCTGGCGGAGGGTCGCATCGTTTTCAAGCCATTTGACGGTTTCAGCCGCAAACTTGCGTTCATCCATAAACAGATCAACCGATGCATCGCCATGAATGATGGCATATCCCAACGGCAGCGGAATATGGGGTACATCGCCGCCACGGATATTCAAAAGCCAGGCGATGCTGTCAGGCGCGGAAATCACCGCACTGTCGCATTCCAGCTTTTCGAGCATTTCGGCAATCTGTTTACGTTTTTCCGCGTTTGATTTACCGGCATGTTCCAGAAGATGTGGACGAACGGGCGCTATCGGCATGGCGGGCTGTTTATGCCACAGAACATCAATCGGATTGGGTTCGATTGCGACCAGTTCGGCACCGACACCCTTGCACGCACCGCGCAGATGTTCGGCCTGCTGCACGGTATGCAAATGCGGGTCATAGGCCAGCTTCTGTCCCGATTTCAGATTGTCGTGGATCCAGCCGACAACCGGCTCATCGACCAGATGACGATATTCGTAAATGTCACGGTTCACCTGCTGGCGGACCTGAATGGTGTAACGGCCATCGACAAATACTGCGGCCTTGTCGGCAAGCACCACCGCCGCCCCGGCCGACCCGGTAAAGCCGGTCAGCCACGCCAGACGTTCGGCACAGGCAGGAACATATTCACCCTGATGTTCATCAGATCGCGGTACGACGAAGCCATCGACACCCTTTGCCGAAAGATATTTGCGAAGGGCATCAACCCGACCGGCAGCATCATAGCCATCCTTGGCATACAGAAATTCCGATTTGCGTTCATCACGCAATGCCAGCAGGGCCGATTTCAGATCATCGCCAAGCTTGCCACCGACCAGATCAAGCCAATCGGTTCGCGTATCGCCATTGGCACTGGCAAGAACACCGTCGATCAGATCGACAATGGCAGTAACGTCCTTGTTAACGCCGTCACGTTCAAGCATGGCAGCAAGTTGGGTATCGCCGGGAAGGGTCATCAAAATCCTCGTTTCTATGCGTGGGGCAGCATCCGACCAAAGCTATCTAAGGGTTTTCGCTGATCACTTGCAAGATGGAATGCCATAAAACGCCTTCCTGCGCGTCAGATCAGGTCCGCAATAAACTACACCTGTTCTGGTCCTATACCACCACATGCATCATGGGTATGAAAGCCCTGCAAGCTTCGCAATGCAAATTAAGGAAAGTTTAAACTATGACATCCCGGTGACAAAAAGATGACCCGTCGGGACGTCAATTTGCAGGAGACCAAAACGGTGATCCGTTTTCCAATTACTGCCCAAAGCGTTGTTCAATCGCGTCGTCGTCAGACGGCCTATGACGGTCTTGAGCGCCTCACCCGTGCGGAAAGAGCCGCGCTCGGCCTTGATACAGGCCCTGCCAATCTGTCAGACGACGCTGAAAGCCACCATCGGGGTCAGACCCTTTCGGTAGCAGCAATGGGCAGGGAATAGGGATCAATCCCGCCCGCCTAGGTCTTTGATGCCATAGGACGCCACGCAGGATCGAAGGTTCGCGATCCTTGCGGTCTTTTTTTGTCTTTCCCTCTGAGACGGCCCTGCTACTCCACAGCAGGGCCGTTTCTTTTTGACCCCGGCATAAAACCCGCGCCATAGTGTCGCCCGACATTGATTTTCGGGGAAACATCCATGACAAAAACCGTCCTGATCACAGGCGGCTCCCGCGGGATTGGCCGTGCCACGGCCATTCTGTGCGCGCAACACGACTGGAACGTCGCCATCAGCTATGTCGGTAACAGGGAAAGTGCCGATGAAACCTGCGCGCTGTGTGAACGGGCCGGACGAACCGGCAATGTTTTCGCCCTGAAATGCGACGTGAAATATGAACAGGACGTTGTTGACCTGTTTCAGGCAACGCTTGACCGGTTCGGAACAATCGATGCGGTTGTCAATAATGCCGGGATCGTTGCCCCCAAAAGCGATCTGGCGGATATGAGCATCGAACGGATGAAATCGGTGTTTGATACCAATGTTCTGGGGGCCTATATCGTTGCCCGCGAGGCCGCACGTGCTCTGTCAAATGCGGGCGGTTCAATCGTCAATGTATCGTCGATGGCCTCCAAACTCGGATCACCGGGCGAATATGTCGATTACGCCGGGTCCAAAGGTGCGATTGACACCCTGACCATTGGTCTTTCGAAGGAACTTGGTCCCAAAGGCATTCGGGTCAATGCGGTGCGACCGGGCATTATCGATACCGACATTCATGGCAGTGTCGGCCGCCCGGAACGGGTTGCCGAACTTGGCCCCAACTGCCCGCTGGGCCGCGCGGGCAAGGCAAACGAGGTCGCCAATCTGATTTATTGGCTGCTGTCAGATGACGCGTCCTATGTGACCGGCGCGCTGATTGATATTTCAGGCGGGCGTTAAGCCCGGCCCCCAAAGCCCCATGACCCGAGTAAACACAAGAATGTCCTGCGGCATTTATGCATGGCGGACATTCCGCCAAACGCGCATTTGCCGATATCAAAAACACGGCCTGTCGATACAATTCCGGCGTTGTGTTCTTGATGGAGCAACGCACATAAATGGACGACTTTTTCTGGTGGATCGTTCTGATCGGCTTTGCCGCACAGCTTGTTGATGGTGCGCTGGGCATGGCTTATGGCCTGACATCGACATCGCTCCTGATCAGCATCGGCCTTCCCCCGGCGCAAGCCAGTGCAACAGTGCACGCCGCCGAGATTTTCACCACCGCCGTTTCTGGCACATCACATCATTTCGCGCGCAATGTTGACTGGAAAATGGTCAGGACACTGGCGATTGCCGGTTCCATCGGCGGCGCTGCCGGGGCGGCGTTGCTGTCATCGGGGATCGGCGAATATCTTGCGCCGTTTGTCGCCCTTTACCTAAGCGCGCTGGGCGTTCTGGTCATTGCCAAGGCGGTGCGCAAGGTACAACCGCCTGCGGCCATGCGCGGGCTTGCCCCGCTTGGTCTGGTTGGCGGGTTCCTTGATGCGGTGGGCGGCGGCGGATGGGGACCGATCGTATCAAGCACGCTGGTCTATCGTGGCCATGCCGAACCGCACCGTATGCTGGGCACTTCGGCGGCGTCGGAATTTTTCGTCACGGTGATGATCACCGTGACCTTTGCCGGGCATTTCGGACTGGAAAGTTTCGGGATGGCGGCACTGGCACTGGTGATTGGCGGCGTGCCCGCCGCACCGCTTGCCGCCGTTCTTGTCCGCATCATACCACGCAAACCGCTCATGATCGCTGTCGGATTGCTGATCGTGATCCTTGGCGGGTTCGGGATTTACCGGTTTGTCAGTGCGTTGCTGGTGGCTTAGCCAACCACCAGCGTCGTCCATTCTTCGACCGGGAAACGTTTGACCAGCGACAGGCCGACATCGCGGTAGGCCGACAGAACAAACTGTTCCTGATGGGACAGAAGCCCCGACAGAACCACATAACCGCCATCGGCCAGCGTCCCGCGCAGGTCGCGTGCCATATGGCGCAACGGGCGGGCAAGGATATTGGCACACACAATGTCGTAATAACCGGCATTGCGGATGCGAACGTCGCTAAAGCCGTTGGAATGGATCGCGGTGACCAGATCGGTGATCTTGTTGATCCGGGCATTTTCACGGGCAACGCGCACCGATGCGGCATCGATATCGGCCATCATCACCGGGCAGCGCCATGTTTTGGCACATGCCATGCCCAGAATGCCGGAGCCACAGCCCATATCAAGCGCATTGTGACGATAAGAATGTTTGGCGATCCAATCGATTGCCGCAAGGCAACCCTTGGTCGTTTGATGTTCGCCAGATCCGAATGCCAGACCGGCATCGACCTGCAAACCGGTTTTGGCCACCGGCACGCCGTCTTCCCAGTGCGAGCCATGGACATAGAACCGGCCGACCGAAATCGGCTTGAAGCTGCGCAGATTGTCGCTGACCCAGTCTTTGGGCTCGTAAGTGCCAAACTCGACGACCGGCACGTCAACACCAACGGCTGATGCCATCAATGATACGGCGGTTTCAACCGCAGTCTTGTCAAGGTGATCGCCCGAAAAGCCCTCGACCTTCCAGGGTGCGGTCGGATCGCCCGGCCGTTCGAAATGCGACAGGGCATCGCAATGCTCATACAACGCCTCGGCAAAGGCGGCGGCATATTTGCCATCGACCTCGAAGGTGAAATTATAGCAACGAACGGTTTCGGTCATATCGCTTCTCGCAAGATTGCGGCGGCCATTTGACCGCACCAGAAATAATGTCCGGGCGGCTTAACCCGGCAGGATGAAACTGTCGACCACTTTCTTTGTGCCGACACCTTCGAAATGAATTTCAAGCTTGTTGCCATCGACCGCCTTGACGGTGCCGGGGCCGAATTTGCGATGACGTACCGCATCACCAACCTTGTATTTCGATGATTTCGAACTGGTTGTGTAGCTGGTTTCACCGTCCGGCTTGACGTCGATCACGTTTTTGCGCACCCGGTCCTGCCAGCCTGCGCTGGCAAACCGGCGTTCGCCGGTCCCGCCATAGGGGTTATAGCTTTCCGCCGGTTTGTTATCCGCCCAGCTTGGCATTTTCATCCAGTCATCGGCCCCCCATGCACCCGGCGATACATTGCCGCGATGATTGCCAAGGCCGGTATCGCTGATGCGTTCGACATGCTCGTCGGGCAATTCATCGACAAAGCGCGACGGCAGGGCCGATTGCCACTGGTTATAAATCCGCCGGTTGGCGGCATAGGAAACCGTGGCACGTTTGCGCGCACGCGTGATGCCGACATAGGCCAGACGACGTTCTTCCTCAAGTCCCTTGACGCCGCTTTCATCCATGGCGCGCTGATGGGGGAAAACGCCCTCTTCCCAACCGGGCAGGAAGACATAGTCAAATTCCAGCCCCTTTGCCGCATGCAGGGTCATGATGGTGACTTTTTCCTGATCGGCGTTCTGTTCGTTTTCCATCACCAGCGACACATGTTCAAGGAAGCTGGTCAGGTTTTCAAACTCGCCAATTGCGGATACCAGTTCTTTAAGGTTTTCGAGACGGCCCGGCGCATCGATTTCCTTCGATGTCCGCCACATATCGGTATAGCCGCTTTCATCAAGAACCGTTTCAAGCACCGCCACATGCGATGTGGTTTCAAGCATCTCGCGCCAGCGTTTGAAATCACCCAGCAACCCGCCAATCGCCTGACGCATTTTGGGTTTGAGTTCCTCGGTCCCGATCAGATCAAGGGCCGCCGCCGGAAGCGACACGGCCTGATCACGCGAATATTGATGCAGGGTTTGCAAGGTGGCCTTCCCCACCCCGCGCTTGGGCACATTGACGATGCGTTCAAACGCAAGGCTGTCATCAGGTTGGGCGACCATGCGGATATAAGCCAGCGCATCGCGGATTTCCTGACGTTCATAGAAACGCGGTCCGCCGACAACCCGGTACGGGATGCCCAATGTAATCAGCCGTTCCTCAAACTCGCGGGTCTGGAACCCGGCGCGAACAAGGATCGCCATCTGGGATGCACCGATGCCACGGCTTTGCAGGGCTTCGATATCCTCGCCGACAAGCCGCGCCTCTGCCTCGCCATCCCAGACACCTTTGACAAAGACCTTTTCGCCGGTATCAAGTTCGGTCCAAAGCTCCTTGCCCAGACGACCATCGTTAAAGGTGATCAGCTTGGACGCCGCCGCCAGAATATGGGGCGTGGAACGATAATTCTGTTCCAGCCGGACGACCTTGGCCCCGGGGAAATCGGACTCGAAACGCAGGATGTTGCCGACCTCGGCCCCGCGCCAGCTATAGATCGCCTGATCGTCATCACCGACACAGCAGATATTGCGATGAACCATCGCCAGCGCACGCAGCCAAAGATATTGGGCCACGTTGGTATCCTGATATTCATCGACCAGAACATAGCGGAAGGTTTCCTGATAGCGGCGCAGGATTTCCGGATGTTTCTGGAACAGGGTCAGGCAATGCAGCAAAAGATCGCCGAAATCGGCCGCATTCAGAACCGCAAGGCGTTCCTGATAGATTTTATAAAGGTACTTGGCCCCGCCATTGGCGAACTCGACACTTTCATTGACCCGTTCGGGTGAAAGCCCCTTGTCCTTCCAGCGCTGGATGATGCCCATCAGCTGCTTGGCGGGCCATTTTTTCTGATCGATCTGTTCGGCATCCATGATCTGCTTGAGCAGGCGGACCTGATCGTCGCTATCAAGGATCGTGAAGTTTGATTGCAACCCGACCAGTTCGGCATGACGGCGCAACAGGCGGGCGGCCAGCGAGTGGAAAGTCCCCAGCCACCATCCTTCAACCGGACGGCCCAGCGCATGGGCAACACGTTCCTGCATTTCCTTGGCCGCACGGTTGGTAAAGGTCACGGCAAGGATTTGCTGCGGATGCAGGCGCTCCGTCTGTCCCTTGGTTTCCAGCAGATGGGCAAGGCGGGTCGTCAGAACGCGCGTTTTCCCGGTCCCGGCACCTGCCAGCACCAGCAACGGGCCATCAAGCGTTTCGACTGCTTCGCGTTGCTCGGCATTCAGATTGGCAAGGTAATCCGGTGCGGGTGCGTCCTGAAGGCGCATTTCCGGGCTTGCGGCGAATTCATCGATTTCAAAGGGATCATCCATCATGTCGGGATATATAACATGCTCTGCAAACGGGGCCAGTATTGGCATTCAATCAAGTGGCGATATCGGGTTGCTTATTGTGCAACAAATCAGGAACGTCGACCAATTTTTTCCCTGAAAATATTTTTCCGCCTGCTTTTCTGCGCCAGTTTTTCCTGCGCCTCGCGTGAACAGTCATAACGACAATCACCACGCAAGGAGCCCCTGATGAGCGGCATCAACAGTCTCAGTGCCAGTCTTGCGCAAATATTTAGCCAAACACAATCGACCGGTAGCAGCCAGTCTACCGAAAGCAGCAGCGGCGTAGAAGGCATTGGTGGATTTGCGCTCGCCAGTGCGCAAAGCACGGCCTCGACACAGGCGGTCGACGCGGTTTCGGAAATTGCTGCCAACGGACAGGGCAGCGTTGACCAGCTTTCCGATCAGATCAAAGCCATGCTGCTCGAAATGCAGGAAAGCACCGACACATCGGCCACCGATGGCGGTTTCGATGCGCAGCAACTGTTCGATGACCTTGATACCGATGATGACGGCTCGCTGACCAAGGATGAATTCCTGGCCGGGAAACCCGATGATGTCAGCGATGAAATGACCGAAAACCTGTGGTCGATGATGGCGGGAAGTGATGCCGAAAGCATTTCCGAAGACGATTACCTGACAAGCATGGCACCACCACCCGGTGCCACTACGGCCACGGCAACTGCGGCTGAAAGCACGGGCAGTTCATCGGACGGTGACAGTGCCGCAACATCCGATATCGAAAATTACGATCCGCTTGATACCAACGAAGACGGTATTGTCAGCCTTGCCGAAATTATGGCCGCCTCCCCGGCCAATGAAACCGCGTCGGTCAGCAGCACAAGCAACGACGCAGCCACCACGACCAGCAACGGCCCAACACCGTTCGACAACCGTCTGATGGCGCAGTTGATGGCGTAATACCGTTCACTTCCGACGAAGCGATAGCACCAACTTGCTGCCGGCCCCCCGAAATCAAACCGGCAGCATTTTTTTGCCTTCACATTCAGGGAATACCTCAGAAAAGCTTAGGCGGCGCATCACCGCGCTCTTCGCTTTGCAGTTCCAGAAGCGCGTTGTTATAGGACATCATCGCGTCCTTTTCATGGACGAAGCCCACTATCAGGCGTTCTTCCTCGTTATTGATCACCGGATCGTTGGATGCTCGCGCGACGCGCCCCCCAATCAGATGAACGTGCATCTATTGCCTCCACACCCGGTATAATTCATGCGGTCGGTATCACAGGCTTGTTGCGTATCGCCTTGCACTTATCCAATCGTCCGTAAGGGTTGGCAGGTTATAACCTGTTGGATAATGGGCAAATTATGCCGCCCAAGACACACAAAGCCCTGACGCCGGATATGTTTGGCGCAATACAAGGTTACTGACATCAGCAGACCTTTGGAAAAGTGCCAATGGTCTTGAAGTTGCATGAATTTTTCCGGTTCGCGTTACACCCTGCAAAAGGTTCGCCTTTTGTGTGGTGTAGTGCTGTGTACATCCATGAAGAAGGACATTTTTCATGAACAGTCTTCTTGGATTGGGATTTGGGCTACCGGTAACGTCGCCCAACACCTCAGTATCTAAGGATGGTGGACCCGAAGGTATCGACAAATACAGCGCATTTAGCGCAACACCTCAAAGCAGCAAATCTGCACAACCGACCTTTTATGGCACCAAATTCGGCGATTTGTCTGATGCGGTGCAGACGGTCATGCTGGAAATGCAAGCAACCGGAAGCGGATCGACATCCTTTGCCGATGCAATGGCCAATGTTGCAGAACAAGGCAAGGATGCCACTTCCGGCGAGGAGGCCTCCAAGGGGGTCTTCTCGTCAAATTCTGATCCGGCCAAAAACGATCCTGCATTTGCTGAGCAGGATGCCGAGGAAGAATTCAAATCTGCCGTTCGTGACAGCTTGACCCCGCCATCAAAGGAGGACAAACGTAACGAAACGGCAGAAATTGAGACCCGTAAAGAAAGTCAGGAAATCGATATTGCCGCCCAACAGGCTGCAAACGATCTTCCTGAAAACGTTGCTGGTCTTGATAGTCGTGTTGCAGCCCAGGTCATGTCCGGTCGGCCGGGTCAAACCCAACCTGCACTGGCCGCCTGATAGTATTGGCCACAGAACCTTGAACGGAGCAGCGCATATAAGCGCTGCTCTTCTTCATCACGGATCGGACTAGAACAGCTTGGGCGGCGCATCACCGCGCTCTTCGCTTTGCAGTTCCAGAAGCGCG
>TARA_R100000049_G_scaffold4587_1_pt1 | contig 56655 bp, 56 predicted proteins | sample TARA_R100000049 | Tara Oceans TARA_R100000049 (sample SAMEA2619992) | marine metagenome | biome: marine biome (ENVO:00000447); feature: mesopelagic zone (ENVO:00000213) & marine oxygen minimum zone (ENVO:01000065); material: "saline water (ENVO:00002010), including plankton... | reverse complement strand
GCCGTGAAAGGGCAGTGTCCTAGGCCTCTAGACGAAGGGGACGCAGCGCGTTAACGAGGCCGGTTTTTAGCGATTGGGTCGGGCAAGGTCAAGCGCGTTTTTCGCCGCTGTGACGTTTTTTTTAATCCCCCACCGCAAATAGGGCGATAACACGCCAAAAGCCGGGAAATCCAAGCATCCTGTTTAACCGCAAGGATCATAGCCCGATCCTGCAATATCCTTGTCCAACACATATGCGAACGCATGTCCGCAACGACAACCGCAAAGGCACCTGCACAAAACCGTTTGAAATCAATTCGCCCGTTTTCGGGTTCCCATCCAGAAGGCCGTTCCCGCAATCGCAAGGCAGACACCAAGGAAGGCAAACATCACACGATAGCCTTCCGTCGCGCCCGGTTCAAACCGGCCGATGATCACACCTGCAATCCCCTGAAGGACAAACAGCCCGCCAAAGGTCGCCAGATTGACCGTGGTCAGGGCACGGCCAATCAGATGTTCGGGCACCGCGGCCCGCGATGCAGCATAGTTAAGCGTTGCACAGCTGCCCAGAAGCCCGTGTGCGACCATCAGGACCGCGGCGAGCCAAAGAGCTGTCGTCCCCAGCAGCGCCTGCAACAGGCACAGCACAGCCGCGATCAGAACGGCAAAGACGATCAGGGGATGTGCCGCACCGCCCATCAGGCGCGAAAGTTGCCCATAGGCGGGCGGTCCGATGATCATGCCGATTGTCATCACCAAAAGAACGTTACCGACATCCACCGCCCCGAGATGGAAGACGTCCTGTAGGTACGGCCCGCCCCAAAGCCCGCGCACGGTCAGGATCGCCGGATAGCTGAAAAAGGCGACACCGACCAAAAACCAGACCTGCCGGTTTTTCCAGACAGAGACCATGCCGCGCAGGGCCTCGCTGACAGTTTCCCCCTTTCGGGAATGGAAGCTGTGGTTTGGCGGTGCGTCGCGCACCATGGTGAATGTCAGAACAACCGAAAGCGCGCTGAGCACGGCAAGCCCGTAATAAACGTCGCGCCAGCCGCGAAGCTCGATCAGGGCGGCCAGTGGCGTTGCCGATGCCAGAACGCCCAGCAAACTGAACGCCACAATCAGGCCAGAGGTCGCGGCAAACTTTTCCGGCGCCACCCAACGCGATGCCAGCACCAATGCCGCCATGAAGGCCGCTGAACAGCCAAGGCCGATCACCGCCTGCCCGATCATCAATCCCGCCACACTATGCGCATTGGCAAAGATCAGAACACCGGCCACCGTGATGATCATCATCACACCATTGGTCAAACGCGGCCCGTAACGGTCCAGCATCACACCGACGGGAATTTGCATCAGGGCAAAGGCAAAATGAAAACTGCCCGATATCAGGCCAAGTTCCTCGGGAGAGGTCGAAAGCTCCGCCCGAAGGGATTCGGCCAGCAAGGCTTGTGCTGAACGGAAAAACTGGCTGAGCGAAAAGGCCAGCACGACCGGTGCCAGGATCCATAAAAATGTCCCTACCCCGTGCACGGCCTGCTTTGGTGTTTTTGTATGATCATTCATGATGCCAAATGGCATAATCCGATCACGGGATACCCGCAAGCCCCCGTAAGATATATCCTGATGTATTGCCGTGATACGTTTGGCGCGATGACACAGGCGGGTTCAGATCACCCTCTGTCGCGATCAGCGCGTCATCAGATTGAATTCTTCACCTGACGGAACTTCGGCACCCTCATGCAGCATCGAAACACCGTATTTGCGGCCGATTTCGGCAAATGTCCCGTCACTGCGCAGATCGTTAAGAACCATCCGCCATTGATCCACGATGAAGTCCGGCGTTTGCAGTGAGAATGCCAGATAAAGCTCGTAAATTCCCAAGCCGATAACCGGTTCAACTTCGGACCGGTCAATTCCGAACTTGCGACGCTGATGCTCCAGAACCAGATCGGATGCTTCCCATAGGTCTATCCGGTCACTGGCCAGAAGCTGTAACGCATTCCCAGGTGTATAAAGTGCCGCAAGGTTTTTAAAGCCCTGTTCGCGCAACATTCGTTCCGCCGCACCGCCTGCCTGCACACCGATGGCGGCAACTTTGCGTGCGTCACTCAAATCGCGGATTTCAAGGTTGCTGTCGGTCATTTTATAAAGCCAGCCGCGCGTCACAATGATTGGCCCAACCCATTTATACTCATCTTCGCGCTCAGACGTTCGCACCATTGAAAAAACAGCCGTGCCGGGTTCATTGTCGACAATTTGCAGGGCCCGTTTCCACGGAAGTACCTCGAATTTTCCGTCATGCCCCAGACGTGCGGCCATTTCACGGACCACATCCGTCCCGGCACCGGTCAACCCCGTATCCGACATGTAATTAAAGGGTGCAAAATCTTCGGTATAAATCTTTATCGACCGGGCTGCGGCAAGCATATCCCCCGTCTGGGCAGCTGCGACCATACCGTGCGACCACAGGATGACGACAGCAAAGGCAACAATTACGACAATGCGCCGCAAAATCGTAATGCCTCGCCGCTCCTTTGGATGAAAGAATATACCCGTCCGTCGCATATGTTTCCCTGTCAGCTATGAAATGCAAAAAGCCGCAAAAAAGAAACTTGCAGGACCGAAAGAACGAACTGTCACATAACCTGTTTATTCAACATGGTAGCCCGACATGTTGATTGCCAGTAACGTCGTACATATCTAGATTCAAAGGGAACCATCCATTTGAACAAGAATGCGCCTTCACGTGACGCTAACATGCCACGTGCAAGATGGATTCCGTCCGAAAGGGTAGCAGTCTAATTTTAGAACATGTTGATGTAGTATGCTGTTTTCGATTCTTTCGGCGCCCACTCTTCGCCGATCCCCAAGCCCGAACAACAAAACCAAGCCCTTTGGTTAAAAAAGCCAGTTAAAGTTGAACATGAGCAAGATTTACAACGAAAAAATTCGACATTCAACTAAAAAATTTCGTTACTCCGGCATTTTGCGGAAACCGGGTAACGACGTTTCACAGCCGGCAATATACTGCGTGCATCATGGATAGGCGGGATTCAGACGCCCCTTTGCCCGTACTTGATAGCGCGCTTGGGGATCGCATTCGCCATGTCGTCGATATGTTTGATCGAAAAAAAGATGCGGCCCGGATCGCCGGTATCATCCCTGAACAATTGAACAGATGGTGTCAGGCACAATCGGAACCTCGCTTTGTCGGCGTTGCCCGCCTTGCCATCTCAAAGGGTATCTCTTTGCAGTGGATCGCAACAGGTGAGCCCCCAAGGGGAACCGCGAAGAAACCGAATACAGTGAACGAACCTGAAACAACCCGGGCACCAAATCCATATTGTACCGGGCCAGCAGAACGCGAGGTCCTTATCGCCATCATAAGCGGATTTCTCGCAGCCGAAGGCATCACGAACAGCCCTCAAATTGCCAATGACATTATTGGTGCCTATGACCAGATCGTCGAGAACCTCGAAAATAATCGAGATAGCAGCGAGATGGCCACCATATTGTCGCAGGCGATCACCATTATTCTTGATCGGCAGCAAGAACGCCGCGCGGACAAAAGCTGAAAGAACGGCCAGGGCAGTTTCCGCATTTAATTCCGCGCGTTACCGGGCCGCTTTAACGGCCCGGTACAAGGACCTGAAAATGTACCTTAGCCAAGAACCGGTAGGGCAATGTCGTCAATCATCAATTGCACACCATCACGCCCCTGCCAGCTGTCGCGCCGCAAATGGCCAAGGATATGCAAGGGCCGCCCGCCATGCTTCAGCAGGGTCTGGCCCATGTCATTGTCAAGGCAGCGAAATGCAATGGCCTTAAGGCGTCCCTTGCCATTGCTGCCCGATAATATGCAGCGCACGTGATCAGCGCCGACAACATCGGCCTTGACCACCCGGCATTCGGGAAAGACAAAGCGCGGCTCCGCATTGCCCGCGCCAAACGGGCCAAGCTTTTCAAGGGCATCAATAAGATCAAGCGTCGCCCCCATCGCATGCAGACCACCATCAACCGTCATGGTCGGGCGGATATCATTTTCAGCAATGATTTTGGCAAACCGGGTTTCAAGGAATTCCTCGAACGCAGGACGTTTTTCCGGGTCAAGGGTAAAACCGGCCGCCATCCCATGCCCGCCGCCATTGATCAAAAGCCCTGCCTGCCGTGCAGCAATGATCGCGGCCCCAAGGTCAATCCCGCGTACCGAACGCGCCGATCCCTTGAACACGCCATCAACCATGCCCATCACAAGGGCGGGAACATGATAACGATCCTTCAAACGGCTGGCGACAATACCGATCACACCAGGGTGCCAGTCTTCGCCGCCGACCAGCACCATTGCACCGACCTTTGATTGACTTTCAACCGCGCTGATCGCCTGATCAAGCACGATATCCTCGATCGCCTTGCGTTCACGGTTGTATTCATCAAGCTTGCGCGCGATATCCAGCGCCTGGGCGGGATCATCGCCCGAAAGCAACGTCGTCCCAAGGAACGATTCCCCGACACGCCCACCGGCATTCACCCGCGGCCCCAGCATGAATCCAAGATGATAGGCACTGGGCGTTTCATTTACCCCGGCAATATCGGCCAGCGCCGCCATGCCGACATTGTGGCGATGGCGCATGATCTTGATGCCTTGCGTCACGAATGCCCGATTAAGCCCGCGCAGCGGCACCACATCGCAAACCGTGCCAAGTGCCACAAGGTCAAGCCAGTTGCGCAAATCGGGCGCACGAATGCCTGCCTGTTCCAGCCAGCCGCGCGAACGCAATTCGCGCAGGATCGCAACCGAAAGCAAAAAGGCAACACCCGCGGCGCACAAATGACCAAGGCCGCTTTCATCATCAAGTCGGTTCGGGTTGACCACCGCAACGGCGGGCGGCAATTCCGGCTCGGCCGCATGGTGATCAACGACGATGATCTCGATCCCCGCTTCCCTAGCATCGGTCAGCGGCGCATAGGCCGTCACCCCGCAATCGACCGTCAGGATCAGATTGGCCCCCCGGCGCTGCAAATCGAGCAAGGCCGGGCTGTTGGGGCCATATCCTTCCTTCTGGCGGTCCGGGATATGTACCACCACATCGCGCCCAAGGGCTGCGAAAAGGCGCTTTAACAATGCGGTACTGGTCGCGCCATCAACGTCATAATCACCAAAAACCGCGATATTCTCGCCCTTGATCACCGCATCGGCAATACGGGCGGCGGCCTTGTCCATATCCTTCAAGGTCGATGGATCGGGCATCAGGTCGCGCAGGGTCGGGTTCAGGAAACTTTCGGCATCATCCAGCCCGATATCGCGGGCAGCCATTACCCGCCCGACAACTTCGGGAACGCCAAAACGCTGGGCAATGGTGGTTGCCAGCCGATCATCCAGATTGCGTTCCCGCCACCATTTACCGGTAACGGATCGCTCTATTCCCAAAAATGTCTTTTCTTGCGCATGGTCTGTCATGCCCATTGAAATAGCCTAATCCGGGGCGCGCTTAAACCGGATATTTTAATCCATCAGCCCTTTGGATTATCGCGGCACCACACCAGAACATTTTCGGCATCTTGCGCCGGGGCATCAACCGGATAGAAAACCTTGGCAATCCTGCCATCATAAATGATCATGGTCAGGCGTTTGAACAGCCGCATGTCATCAATGATGAAATCCGGCATCGCCATCGATTCCTTAAACCTGTGATCGGTATCGGACAAAAGCGCGAATGGCAGATGCAGCCGTTCGGCGGCTTCCTTCTGATATTCGGTGGTCTGGCTGGAAAGCCCGAATAGGTGATCCACACCCACAGCGGAAAGTTCCTTGGCGTGATCGCGGAAGGAACAGGATTGCGGCGTGCAGCCCTTGGCACCGGGGATTTCATCCCACCCATCGGGGGATGCCTTGTCAGGTTCGGCTGTGCGCGGATACGCATAGACAACGCTGCGCCCGGTCAGGATCGCAAGATCAACCGCCTGGCCATCGGTTGCCGCCAACGCAAGGGACGGCAGCATCTGGCCCGTCAACCGTGCAATAACATGTGCGTCACTTTCACTGCTCATCAATCATCCTCCCTGAAAAAGCTCATCGGGCCTTATACAGCAACGAATGCCCGCCCCTTGATAACCTGAAGATAAGTGTGATCGATCTTTCACAAAAAGAAGTGACGATTTCGCATTGTGAAAAACATGCGCCTGCCTGCAACCTCTTGCTCACACGTCAAAGCTGTGCAGACTGCCGGGATAAACAAAAAACGGATACGCGCAATGAACCATAGAAAAGGCCTTCGGATCGGCCTTACCGTCCTTTCCATTCTGGGTGCCCTGATGGCCGCCCCACTGGTGATGTTTTCACCGATGATATTCGATGCACCGGGCTCGGACGAAAACAACCTGACCTGGTTTCTGTTTTTTACCGTTCTGGCGTTTCCAGTGCTGTGTCTGATGGGCGGCATCCTTCCGTGGATTTTAAAGAACCACCCGAAATCGCTTTGGCTTTACGGCCTTGGCGTGATCGGGTTTGTCCTGATAACGGTGGCCGTAATCCTGCTTGAAACCCAGTGCCAGGGCAGTTTTAGTTGCTAAACAATCCCCTCATCCGCTGCAATTAGCGCAAGACCATGCGCAACAGACAGAAACGGCTGACCGATTTCGACGCGTTCCTTGCCAAAACCGTCTTCAAAGATTTTGCGCACCGCCGGGACATAGGATGTACCACCGGTCATGAAGACGCGTGATACTTCGTGGGCCTGAATACCCGCCTGCTCAAGACACAGCTTGGCGGCCTTTTCGATATCGGCGATATCAGGCGCAATCGCAGCTTCGAAATCGGCACGTGTCAGGCGTTCCTCGATCTCGACCCCGGCATGGTTGAATTGCAGGATCGTACTTTCCTCGCTTGAAAGCTCCGCCTTGGCTTTTGACACCGCCTGATACAGGTGGAAACCCAGTTCTTCTTCGATGATTGTTACCAGATCTTCGATATCGTCGGGTTGTTCCGCGGTACGGATCAGGCTTCTGATTTCGTTGATCACCTTAGGCTGGCGCATCATCGAAAGGTAATGCCAGCGCGAAAACGCGGTGTAATACTGGCGCGGCACCGGCAATGCGGCCCCCATGGTGCGATATTCGCTGCCAAAACCAAGACGCGGCCAGATGGCTTTCTGGATGATGCGGTAATCAAAGCTGTCGCCCGCAATGCCAAGACCGGTATGCGAAAGCGCATGAACGCCGCGAATGCCCATGCCCGGGGTAAAGCGAATCACCGAAAAGTCGCTGGTGCCGCCGCCAAAGTCAGCGACCAGAACGGTTTCGGGTTTATCAAGCTGACGACCGTAATAATAGCTTGCCGCCAAGGGCTCGAACACCATGGCCTCGACCTCGAACCCGGCCTGTTCATAGGCCGCCCGCAGGCGCATTTCGGCATAATCGTTATCGGGATTTGTTCCGGCAAACGCAACCGGACGCCCGGAAATAACGCGATAGCCAAGACCGCCAAGGCTGTATTGCGCGTGATGATGGATCTGTGTCAGGAACGTCGCGATCAGATCTTCGATCGTATAGACATTGCCAAAAATCTCGGTGCCCTCGAAATCCTTGGATGCCAGATAGGATTTGATCGACTGGATCAGTCGGCAATCCTGACTTTCCCTCAGATATTCGGCCATGGCAAACGGCCCGGAACAGCTTTGCAAACTGATCGGCGCACCGGGTGTGGTCAGCTTCTGTTCTTCCCAGAAATACAGGATGGTTCGATAGGTATCGAAGCTGCTCTGTCCAACCTCGAACGTTGCCGATTGCACATTGCCGTTGCTGTCGGCGACGGCAAGCACCGAATTGGTCGTACCAAAATCAAGGGCGATAATTTCGGACATATGGCGGCTCCGGCAAAGGCGTTTCATTTTCAAGGGGCGGAGGATGTAACCCGGACAGCCTATCCCCGCAAGCGATAAACGAAAAAAGGGAGCGCAAAGGCACTCCCTTGTTTTCGCGATCCGCTTTGGCGAATTACTTGTACCAGATTTTCCGGCTGAAATCGTGAACCGCGCGCACATAGCGCACCGTGCCCGACTGCGACCGCATCACGATGCTTTCGGTTTCCGCACCATTGGCGAAACGGCGCACACCGCGCAGCATTGCACCATCGGTCACACCGGTTGCGGCAAACATGACATTGCCCTTGGCAAGTTCGGTCAGTTTGTATTTACGGGTCAGGTCTTCGATGCCCCATTTTTTGGCGCGCGCGATTTCGTCATCATTGCGGAAGACCAAACGTCCCTGGAACTGCCCACCGATGCAACGAAGGGCGGCCGCCGCAAGAACACCTTCGGGCGCACCACCGGTTCCCATATACAGATCAATACCCGACGTTTTCTGCGAGGTCGCGATAACACCGGCAACGTCACCATCACCGATGAGCATGATACGCGCACCAGCTTCGCGGGTTTTGGCGATGATCTCCTGATGGCGCGGGCGATCAAGGATGCAAACCACCAGATCGGAAACATCGCAACCCTTTGCCGAGGCAAGGCTTTTCAGGTTTTCGGCCGGGCTGGAATCAAGGTCGACAACATCATCTGGCAGACCACCGCCAACGGCGATTTTGTCCATATAGGTGTCCGGCGCGTTCAGGAACCCGCCCTTTTCCGCCATGGCGACAACGGCCAACGAGTTCGGGCCACCAGTCGCGCAGATGGTCGTGCCTTCAAGCGGATCAAGTGCGATATCGATTTCCGGGCCGTCGCCCGAACCGACTTCTTCGCCAATAAACAGCATCGGCGCTTCGTCGCGTTCACCTTCGCCGATCACGACGGTACCGCGAATATCCATGCTGTTAAGGGCATTGCGCATTGCGTCCACGGCGGCCTGGTCAGCGGCCTTTTCATCACCGCGCCCCATAAGCCCGGAACAGGCAAGTGCTGCGGCTTCGGTAACACGAACGGTTTCAAGCGCGAGATTTCGATCCATAACTTCATCCTCGTCATTAACGCGGGGGCTGGGGGCCCCGTCTTTCTGTTTCCCGGCGTGTCCCGTTTGGCTCGGGACTTACAATTACGCCTCGCGGTATTATACCTGCGAGGCGCATATGTCTTTTTTTTGTTTTGTTACGAAGTAAATCCTTCGATCCGCATCAGGACCGGCGGCTGCGAATTGCTTTCGAACGCCGAAATGTCGGAAAGCGCCCCGGACATCGCCGCTTCGCTGGTTTCGTGAGTCACGAATACCACCGGAACAACCCCACCCTCGGTCTCGGCCCGGCCATGCTGGATCATGGACGCCATCGACACACCATGCTTGGCAAGGGTCGCGGTGACCTCGGCCATGACACCCGGGCGATCCCATACCATCAGACGCAGGTAATAAGGCCCGACATGCTTTTCGAGCGAGGCCCGCACATTCTTTTTCAAACGATCCGCCGGAACACCAAAGACCGGCGCATTGCGCCCGGCCGCAATATCAACAAGGTCGGCAACCACAGCCGATGCGGTCGGACGTTCGCCCGCCCCACGCCCCTGCAGGACGACCGGCCCGACATAATCGCCTTCAAGCACGACTGCGTTAAACACACCTTCAACTTTTGAAATCTGGGTGCTGCGGTCAACAAGAACCGGTGAAACACGCTGCTCGATGCCCTCAGACGTCTGTTTGGCAATCGCCAGCAACTTGATGCGATAACCAAGTTCTTCAGCCAGTTGGATATCAAGGGCAGAAACGCTGCGAATGCCTTCAACCGCAATCGCGTCAAAGTCGACTTCGACGCCAAAGGCAAGGCTGGTCAGGATCGCAAGCTTGTGCGCGGCATCAATGCCATCAACGTCAAAGGTCGGGTCGGCTTCGGCATAGCCAAGTTTTTGCGCCTCGGCCAGAACATCGGCAAAGTCACGCCCCTGTTCGCGCATGGTGGTCAGGATATAGTTGCACGTCCCGTTCAGAATCCCGGTCACGCGCGAAATGACATTACCCGCCAATCCTTCGCGCAGTGCCTTGATCACCGGAATACCGCCAGCAACCGCGGCCTCATAGGCGATGGTCACGTTATTTGCATCGGCAATGCGCGCCAGTTCCACCCCATGCAATGCAATTAGCGCCTTGTTGGCCGTCACGACATGCTTGCCGTTTTCAAGGGCGGCCTTGCAGACGTCATAGGCAATGCCGTCCGAACCGCCAATAGCTTCAACAACCACATCGACATTCTTGTCAGTTGCAAGGTCACGGGCATCTTCGTACCAGGTAATGCCTTCGGTCGAAAATCCACGGTCCCGAGTTCGATCGCGCGCCGATACTGCTGTGACAATCATCGGGGAACCGGAACGGTCCGTCAGATTATCCCTGTGTTCGCTCAGCAGCTTAACGGTTCCGGCACCGACCGTACCAAGGCCTGCCACACCGATTTTTACGACGTTTTGCACGATAACTCCTCATGCCGTGGTTGGATTTGCGCATGCGCGACGGAGTCTTTTACAACATCTGATACGCACACAAAACTTCGCCCGGGACATGTCCCGGGCGAAACATAGAATGCTTTATCGAATATCAGACGGATTTCTTCAACAGTTCACGTGCAGATTCTGCATCGGGATATTTCTGGAAGAACGCCTTGATATTACGATTGGCCTGCCGGATGCGATGTTTGTTTTCAACAAGCGCGATACGCACATGGCGATCACCATATTCGCCAAAGCCAAGTCCCGGTGCCACCGCAACGCCCGCTTCCTGCAAAAGAAGCTTCGAGAAATCAAGCGATCCGAGTTCTTCAAACGCCTTGGGAATCGGGGCCCAGGCAAACATGGTCGCCGCCGGGACCGGAATATGCCATCCGGCACTTTGCATACCTTCGATAAAGATATCGCGACGGTCACGATACAGGTTACGGAATTCTTCGACACAATCCTGCGGGCCGTTCAATGCCGCCGTTGCCGCCACCTGAATCGGGGTAAATGCACCGTAATCAAGATATGATTTGATCCGCGTCAGTGCATTGATCAGCTTTTTGTTGCCGGTGGCAAAACCGATGCGCCATCCCGCCATCGAATAGGTTTTCGACAGGGAATAGAATTCAACGGCAATGTCTTTTGCCCCTTCGACCTGAAGGATCGAGGGCGGCGGATTGCCATCAAAATAGATTTCCGAATAGGCGATATCCGACAGGATATAGATTTCCTGCGCCCGGCAGAAATCGACAACTTCCTTATAGAAATCAAGGTCAACCACCAGCGATGTCGGGTTGGCCGGGAAGTTCAGGACCACCGCACTCGGTTTCGGGACCGAATGTTTCACCGCCCGATGCAGTTGTTCCATAAAGCTTTCGGCGTTGAATTCGCCCTGCTCGTCATGACCAATCGGAATGTGGCGCAACGCCGCACCGGCAATGATGAAACCGAACGCATGGATCGGATAGGACGGATTGGGCACCAGAATGATGTCGCCCGGGCTGGTGATGGCTGCGGCGAGGTTCGCAAGCCCTTCCTTGGAGCCCAGCGTCACGACGGTTTCGGTTTCAGGATCAATATCCACCCCGAACCGGCGCCCGTAATAAGCCGCCAGCGCCTTGCGCAGACCGGGGATACCGCGCGACATGGAATAACCATGCGTGCGCGGATTCTTGATCGTTTCAACCAGCTTGTCGACAATATGTTGCGGCGTGGCCGGGTCCGGGTTGCCCATGCCGAAGTCGATAATGTCCTCTCCCGCTCGCCGCGCCGCCGCTTTCATCGCATTTACTTCAGCAAATACGTATGGCGGGAGGCGTTTTATGCGATGGAATTCCTGGGACATTATCCTACATCCTCGTCATTTCGCCGATTTTCGAATTTCCTGCGAAAACCGGGTCGTCGAATTGAAAAAAATTGCGCGCCACACGACAAAATGCGGGTGGCGCGCCGTACAATTCGAAGGATGTACCTTTTTTAGGATCAATAATCCATAAAGATTTCAACACGGCGGTTTCCGGCTTCACCGGCAGGAACGCCTTCATAATAGCGCGGGTCAGCCGATCCGTCGGCCCCGACAAAGATCGCGTCAGGGTTAACACCGAGAGACACAAGCTGCGACACCACCGCCGAAGCGCGCTGTTCCGAAACCTGACGGTTGATCGCCAGATGTTCTTCAAGGCTCATATTCGCGGTACGCATCGACGCATGGCCGATAATACGAAGGATACCGCCGGTCTGACGCCAAGCCTGGGCAACCTGGCTCAGGACATTGTTATCCGTGCCCGACAGATTCGACGAACCATGGCCAAACTGGATTTGTGCGACCTGCACACCATTCACACTTGGTCCCAGCGTATCAACGGAACGCACACCAAGACGCGATGCCAGAACCTCGTTCGCGGTTTCGGCATAGGGCATGGCAGAATCGGACAGATAGGCATTGCCACCGCTACCAAGCTGGCTTTCATCGACAATTACCGCCCCGTTATCGGAATAGGCAGAATAGTCAAATGATTGTGCCGGCGGTTCATTGGCAAACACGCCCTGACCTTCTGCAAGACGCCGATTGTACTGGTCCATCACCGGGTCACCGGTTGATGATCCTGACGATCCGGGCGCAACTTGTGAAGAGTCGGCTGTTTCCTGTTCAGATTTCAGAACATCGGGCTTCTCGGGCGCAGGTTGCGGTGTTGGAACGGGTCCAGAAGCCGGTGCCTTGGCACTCCATTCATCGGCAATCCTAGAACCGGACTGCGCCGAAGTCACAGCACTGCCCGTTGCGGCGCTAGCAGCTGCAGTTGCCTTGGTTTCAGCCGCTTTTTGCGGCTCCGCCATCGCGCTACTGCTAACAGATGTGGTTGGTGCCGGCGCAATCGTCGGCATATCAACACTTTCGGCACTTTGCTGCGGCTGCGGCTGAAGCGCGTTGACCGGCGGCGTGCTTTGACGACGGCCCGACTGGGAATATTGCGCATTGGCGCGGTCTGCTGCCAAACCTGCGACAAGCGCATCACGTTCGGCATCACCGGTCACAACCGGCTTGGCCGGCGTATCGGCCAGACGCGGATAATCTTCGTCTTCACCCGGAATCGGCTGATCCGACTTGGCAGCAGTTTCCTCGTCGCCGTCAAAAGCATCACCAATCGATTTTCCCCATTCGACCGGATTGATTGCATCAGGGACCGAAGAACAGGCGCCCAGCATCAGCACAACAGCAAGCGCCGATCCCGCATGCAGCAAGGGCCGCAATTTACCTTTCGCGGACCCGTGCCCCGACCACCGCCATGTCGTCGATTTCAGAACGCCCATTTGATTTCGCTGCTCCAAACTATGTTATGTGTGACGTTGCCGTTGAAGATTGCGACAAATCCGTCACCTTATAATTCTTGTATTACCCCTCATCAGCGAGCTAGGCTAAGGCCATGATAAGCTTGGGATCAAGCAGAGTTTCAACCCAGCACGCAGTTTGAGAGCATTGGATCATAAAACGGGAAAATGATTGCGATATCGCAAAGATCGGATTTCCCGTTTTATGTTCCGATGCACCGGCGGCCGTATCATAAGGGAATGCGCCATGAACGATCAACAGGCCAAAGAAACCGAAATTCATCTTCCTGATCCCGAAGAGCTGTCATCAGCGATGGCAGAAATAGCAGAGAGAAGTCAAAGACTTGTGTCCGACTTCCTTGCAAAACAGGCAGAAGACCCGGAAATTTCCGACCCGGACCCGCTTAATATCGGATCGGCATTTGTCGAACTGACCACCCATATGATGCAAAATCCGACCAAACTGGTCGAAGCACAAATGGACCTGTGGCAGCAATATTATATGCTCTGGCACAATACAACGATGCGTATGCTGGGGCAGGAATCGGAACCTGTCGCCTTCCCGCAAAAGGGGGATCGTCGATTCCGCGACGAAGCGTGGGAAAACAACGAACTTTTTGATTTCATCAAACAATCCTATCTGCTGTCCTCGCAATGGATGCAGAATGTTGTCCATGATGTTGACGGGCTGGATGAAAAAACCGCCCAAAAGGTCGAATTTTATACCCGGCAGTTTGCGGACGCGATTTCGCCGACCAATTTCATGATGACCAACCCGGAAGTCCTGCGCGCCACCATCGAAAGTGGCGGTGAAAACCTTCTTAAGGGGCTCAGCAACCTTCTGGATGATCTGGAACGCGGCAAGGGCAAGCTTCAGATCAAAATGACCGATCTGGACGCTTTCAAGATCGGCGAGAATGTCGCAACCACCGAAGGATCGGTGATCGGTCGCACGCAGCTGATGGAACTGCTGCAATACAAACCGGCAACCGACAAGGTCGCGAAACGGCCGCTTATGATCGTGCCGCCATGGATCAACAAATATTACATCCTTGATCTGCGCCCGGAAAATTCATTCATCAAATGGGCTGTTGATCAGGGCCACACGGTTTTTGTCCTGTCGTGGGTCAACCCGGACAGCAAACTTGCCGAAGAAAGCTTTGAAGATTACGGGCGTGACGGCGTGCTTGCGGCACTCGACATGATCGAAAAGGCAACCGGCGAAAAGGAAGTCAACGCTATCGGCTACTGCCTTGGCGGAACGCTTCTGGCGGCCATGCTGGCCTATATGGCCAAGATTGGCGATGAACGCATCAAATCGGCGACATTCTTTACCACCCTGACCGACTTTGAAAAACCCGGCGAACTCTCGGTTTTTGTCGATGACGAACAGATCGAAAGCCTTGAAAACCGCATGTCGAAGGACGGCTATCTTGACGGCCGCGACATGGCGATGTCGTTCAACATGCTGCGTGCCAATGACCTGATCTGGTCATTTGTGGTCAACAACTACATGCTGGGCAAGGATCCCTTCCCGTTCGATCTTTTGTACTGGAATTCCGATTCGACCCGGATGCCCAAGGCAATGCATAGCTTCTATCTGCGCAACATGTATAACAAGAACCTGCTGCGTGAACCGGGTGGCATTACGATTCTGGGCGAAAAGATCGACCTTCGCGACATCAAAATCCCGGTCTATTTCCTCTCCACCCGCGAAGACCATATTGCACCGTGGCAGGCAACATATGCCGGAACCCAATTGATGTCAGGCCAGGTGAAATTCGTGCTATCGGCATCGGGTCATATTGCCGGTGTGGTGAACCCGCCCGCAGCCAACAAATATTGCCATTGGACTTATAATCGCAATCCCCCCAATCCCGATGACTGGCTCGCCAAGGCGGTCCAGCATGAAGGATCATGGTGGACCGATTGGCAAAACTGGATCAGCCGCCGTTCCGGAGGGCAAGTCGACGCCCGCAAACCGGGCGATGGCAAGCTTAAAGTGCTTGGCCCGGCACCGGGTGAATATGTCAAAGTGCAGCTTTCCTGATCATCTCTTGATAACTGGAATTTCCGGCCCGCCCGAGGTGGCGGGCCGTTTCTTTGGTCCGAAGGAAAATATCATGCCCCAGAAAATCGGTTTCCTAGGCGCAGGTCGCATGGCGTCTGCAATGATTTCGCGCCTGCTTGAACAAGGCTATCCGGTCAAGGTCTGGAACCGTAGTGCTGCCAAAATCGAACCGTTGGTTGCCAAGGGGGCCATTGCCTGCGCGACACCAGCCGAGGCGGCAAGTGATGTTGACGCGGTCCTTTCCTTCATAGCCGACGATATTGCATCTGAAACCGTCTGGCTGGGCGAAAATGGGGCACTTGGTGCAATGACGCCGGGGGCGCTTGCCATCGAGTGTTCCACCCTTTCGCACGGGTTCGTTCTGGAACTGTCCGGCAAGATCATGACGGCAGGCTGCCTTTATGTCGATGCACCGGTCACCGCGGTGCCGGCACAGGTTGCCGCGGGCGAAACCATGTTTTTAATCGGTGCGGCTGACGCCGTCCTGAAACAGGCACGCCCGATCATGGAAGCCGTTGCCAACCGTATCGTGCATTTCGGGCCTATTGGATCGGGGACAATCTACAAGCTGATGAACAACCTTTTGGGGGCGGTCCACATTGCCGCTGCCGCCGAACTGGTTGCGGTTGCACAAAAGGCCGGACTGGATGGCAATCTGGTTGCAGACGCATTTGCCAATGGTGCCGTTGCCAGCCGGGCCGGAGTCATGACGATCCCGGGCATGATCAGCGGCAATCACAATGAAGGCATCCATTTCACAACCGCGTTGCGCGCCAAAGATGCCGGTTATGCCATGTGGCTTGCCGATGAACTTGGCCTTGACCTTCCGGTTGGCAGATCAGCCACCGAAATGTTTGACCGCGCCATCGAAGCCGGTCTTGGCGATCTTGCACAAAGTGCCGTGCTGGAAACCATCCGCGGCCGGTAATCCTATTTCTTCTTGGCCTTGGCTGCGACTTCTTCCTGCTCGGCCAGAAGCGGCTCGTAACGGGCGTCGGTCAGTGTTTTAAGGAACGCGACCAGCGCATCTATGCGCTTGGTATCAAGGGCGTCCCCCTGCTCCAGCTCTTTAAGGGAAATGGTCTCGGGGACTTCGGCATCACCCCACGGCTGTTTGGTTTCCGGATTCAACTGGGCCGATTTCGCGCGACTGTTATATTTGTTGTAAAACTTGATCACCGTGCGCAAATCGGAAAACACACCGTTATGCATATACGGTCCGGTGACGGCGACATTGCGCAGCGACGGCGTTTTGTACTTGCCCTTATGGGCCGGATCATCAATTGCCGGATTATCAAGCAATCCATTGTCGGTAAAGTCCGGGTCCTTGGCATTTTCCAACCGTACGGCAACGTTTCTGGGGACGCCGATGTTATGATATTCGTAATTTGTGAATGTCTCGCCCTCTGCCGTCGGCGACGATTTAAGTTGATGGCAGACATTGCAGTTGGTGAATTGCTGCGAGAAGAAAAGCACACGCCCCAATTCTTCCTGCTGCGTCATTTTGTATTCCCCGCGCAGGAAACGATCATATTTTGAATCAAAGGGTGCGAACTGATCGGTGCGTTCGAACGCGGCAATCGCATCGGTCATTGCAGCATAAGCACGGTCCGTATCGCTCCAGACATCGTCACCAAACAATGACTTGAAGCTTTCGACGTAATCTTCATCTTCCTGAAGGCGCGCGACAACGGTTGCCTTGTCAGGCATGCCCATTTCAACCGGGTTAAGCGGCGGCCCACCGGCCTGCTCGGCCAAATCCTTCGCGCGCCCATCCCAGAACTGCCCGCCAACCGGCGTGCCGTCTTCTTTGAAATGGAAATCGGGTGCGAACTTCGCATATGCCGCCATCGGCGCATTGCGGTCGCCAAGCGACGCACCATCATCGCCAAGCGAATAGGCCCCATGGGCGATTTCGGAACGCGGATCACGGAACCCAGTTGTCGGTTCATGACAACTCGCACAGGCCTGCGTCCGGTTTTTTGACAGGTTGGTATCGAAATAAAGTGCTTCGCCCAGTGCCGCTTTATCTGCAAACGAAGACGTATTGCTTGCCAGTTCCGCCAGCAAGGTCGCGGACGAATTCGGCGCGCCAAGGCCATTTTGTGCCTTTGCACTGGTAATCCCGACACCACCGGCACCAATCATCAGCATCGTAGTTGCAAAAGCACAACCAAGGTGAAGAAACCCGCGAAGGGGCATGCTGGAAACGCGCGACAAGACAGGCATGTTCGATATCCGGTATTCACTGGTGGCCGCATGATCGCGACCAATAATCACTTACAATACCTTAATTGCACCCTGCCTTGATAAAGGTCAATGGTTACCGTCCTTTAATTCGGGGCGATGAAACCCCCGATATTGATCAAATGGCAACTTTGGGCCGACGCCCCATCATCGGCAACAACTGCACCCCAATGATCGCGGCAAGGATAACACCGCATCCGGCATATTCGGCGGGTGCCAACCGCTCGCCCAGGAAAAACGCCCCGGCAATTGCGGCAAATACCGCCTCGGCACTCATGATGATCGCGGCATCTGCTGCTTCGGTATAATTCTGCGCCACCGCCTGCAGGGTAAAGGCAATTCCGGCCGACATGATCCCGGCATAAAGAATTTCAAACCCGGCATTCTGGATATCGGCAAAGCTGAAAGTCTCGAACATGCCGCCCATTGCCATGCCAAGCAGACCGGTAATAAAGAACTGAACGGCAGCGACCAGCGCGGGGGTATTTGTGCGCGTCACCATTATACCGATCATCACCACCTGAACAGCCCAGAAAAGCGCACTTCCCATCACCCAGAAATCACCTTTACCAAGTGCCGACAGGTTCCCGCCACTCAGAAGATATGTACCAAAAACGCACATTATTCCGCCCGGCCAAACCGACCAATGCGGCTTTGCCCGGAAAACAGCGAAAGCCAGCACCGGTACCAGAGGCACATAAAACGCAGTCAGAAACGCAGCATTGGTCACGGTCGTATCCATGATGCCGATCTGTTGCAGGATGCTGGCCAGATACATTGAAACGCCGGTAACGATAAGGCCAAGCGTGTTGACCCTCGAAAGCGTCCGTCCTTCGCGCTTCATTTTGCGCAATTCACGCAGCGCAAACGGCAGCACCACAAACGTCCCCAGAAGGAACCGCACACCGGTAAAATATTGCGGGCCAATATTGTCCATGCTGGTTTGCTGGACGACAAAAGTCGTACCCCAAATAAGGGCAACAAAGACGATTACACCGTTCGCCTGCCAACGCGTCATTTCCCGGTTCCATTTCCTGATCGCCGGGCGTGGTGGCGCGCGGCCTGTTCATATGGTTTTTCTGAATTACTTGCTATCGTAGCGTCCTGCCACAGGCAAGAAGATCCTTTGCGTTTGACAATCGCGATTGTTACTCAGATTTCAGGTCATCGGGAATTGTCACACGATATTCCTGCGCAAGATCGGCATAACGATCCGCAGATACTTTGAAAAACTCGATTTCTTCCTGCGTCAGATCTCGCACCTTGCGTGCCGGGACACCTGCCCAAAGTTCCCCCGCCGGAATGCGTTTTCCGGGTGCCAAAAGCGCCCCCGCCCCCAGCATTGCGCCCTGCTCGATCACACAACCATCCATGACCGTGGCACTCATGCCGACGAAACTTCTGTCTTCCAGTGTGCAGGCATGGATGACGGCGGAATGGCCAATAGTAACATCGTCGCCGATATAGGTTCCAAACTTTCCCTTGGCGACATGCACCATGGTCAGGTCCTGAATATTGGTCCGCGATCCGATGCGAATTTCATGCACGTCACCACGAATGACGCAGCCAAACCAGATCCCGGTTTCCGCCCCGATTTCAACATCGCCAATGATGGTCGCATTCGGCGCGATAAAGGCCGTCTCGTCAATAGTCGGGCGCACCCCGCGATAGGACAGGATCATGGTCTAACGACCTTTCACTTCTGGGATCGGTTTTCACTGGCACTGCACTTGCCCGTTACCGGGAAAATAGCGGCATCTTGATTTGGCAGTTTAAATTCTAACATGTGGATATGGAAACCCCGTTCTCATTCAAATCGTGAAGATGCACGCAATTCAGTATTTTTCCCTCTTTGCAGGCTTCCGTCACGCCAGCATCATGATAATGATGGCGGCAACGGCGTTTTGCGGCACAATCCTTACGAATGGCGATGCGTACGCGCAGTCCACCGGGCCAAGCTCAAGCGAATTGCGCGTGGCATTTTCGGTCTGGGAACCATTCGTGATCGACGATGAAACAGGACGACACGGGATCGACATGGCGATCCTGACAGAACTGGCCCATCGCATGGACAAGGCTCTGTCGCTACATCCCTGCCCGTGGCGGCGATGTCTTAAAATGCTTGAAGATGGCGATATCGACATTCTTTCAAGCTTTGCCTACACCGCCGAACGCGAAAAATTCGCGTTTTACATCAAACCACCCTATAGCCGCGTCAGCCCGGTTTTCTATGTCCGGCAAGGCAAAAATACGCACATCGCGCAATATGCCGATCTTAAAACGCTTGCAGTCGGATCAGTCGTTGATTCCCGCTATTTCGAACCATTCGATAGCGATAGATCGCTGAACAAATTCGAAGCCAGCAGCGAAATGCTGCTTCTGCGTATGCTTGAGGCAAATCGCGTCGATACCATTGTCGGGTCTGATGCCAATGTCGATTTTGAAATCCGGCGCAACAACCTTGATGATATCATCCGCAAGGCCGCATTTCGCCCGGACCATCACAACGACATCCACATTGCGGTATCGCGCAATTCCCCGCTAATGAGCCAGACAGACCAGATATCGAAAATCATCACCGACCTGCGCGAAGAGGGTTTTATTGCCAGGGTACATGCACGTTACTGGCCTGCCAGTGACGATGCAGTGGATGCAGGCAAACCAATCCACAGCGAATGAATAAAACCGCCGCCCTATCGGGAAAACCGCTTTGCCCCGGCAACACAGGCAACGACCCCGACGGTAACCGCCATCATGGTCACGCCAACAGGTTCCGCCAAGACGATCCCCGCCAAAAGCAGACCAAAGAACGGTTGCAACAATTGCAATTGCCCGACCCCGGCAATGCCGCCAAGCGCCAGTCCCCGATACCAGAAGAAAAAACCGATCAGCATGCTGAACAGAGAAACATAACCAAGACCAAACCATGCAGGACCGCCAACTCCGGCAAAGCTATCTGGCAAGGTCGCAACGCAGAATGCCGCCATCGGCAAAAGCGATATCACCAACGCCCAGCAGATCACCTGCCATCCACCAAGACGGCGCGACAGTTTTGCACCCTCGGCATAGCCAAGCCCGCAAACGATAACCGCGCCAAGCATAAAAAGATCACCGCGTAACGCCCCGGCACTGCTTCCCGTGGCGGCAAATCCGGCGACCAAGCCGCTACCGACAATCGAAAACAGCCAGAATACGGGTTGTGGCCTTTCACCACCGCGCAAGACGCCAAAAATCGCTGTCGCCAAAGGCAGCAAACCGATGAAGACAATTGATCGTGCTGACGTGATATGTTCAAGCGCAAGGGCCGTTAACAACGGAAACCCGACAACCACCCCACCGGCAACCACCAGTAACGACATCCAGTCTGATTTCTGTGGACGGTTTGGCCGCGATATCAGAAGCAAAGTCGCGGCAAGCACTCCGGCAATCGTTGCACGCGCCACCGTAAGAAACAGCGGATCGAAATCCATGACAGCAATCCGGGTCGCAGGCAGCGATCCGCTGAAAATCAGGATACCGATCAACCCGCTGATCCAGCCGCCACTTGATCTTTGAACTGCAATTGCCATCAAAACCTCCGTCATGTGCGAAGGTTTATCTATGGCTTGCCAGCATCGAACCGAACAGACACAATAAAATACAATTTGAACAAACTGTACTGATTACAGGAGCAATACAGTGGCACCTGACGGGGCATCAAAACAACCCGATGACGGAACACTTGTCACCCGCGTCATGAATGTCATTCGCGACCGGATTGGCACGCGCAACCTGCTTGCGGGGGATCGTCTGCCATCCATCCGTGGCTTTGCCCGTCAAATGAAGGTGTCGAATTCGACGGTTGTCGAAGCCTATGATCGACTGGTGGCCGAAGGCGTTATTCAGGCCAGACGCGGATCGGGGTTTTATGTCGCCCCTCATACCGCCCCGCTTTCAATCGCCCGGATCGGACCTAAACTGGATAGGGCGATTGATCCGTTCTGGGTCTCACGACAGTCGCTTGATGCGCGCCCCGATATGCTAAAACCCGGTTGCGGCTGGCTTCCGGCGGACTGGATGCCCGAAACCGCAATCAGGCGCGCCTTGCGCAAACTGTCGCGCGCCGATGACGCCACACTGGTCGATTACGGAACTCCGCTTGGCCTGGCATCCTTGCGTCATTTCCTGTCGCGTCGCATGGCGGGTTACGGCATTGATGCCCATCCCGACCATCTGCTTCTGACAGAGTCAGGAACCCAGGCAATCGACATGCTGTGCCGTTTTTTGATCGCACCGGGCGATACGGTTTTGGTTGATGATCCGTGTTATTTCAATTTTCAGGCACTCTTGCGCGCGCATCGCGCCAATATCGTTGGCGTCCCCTTTACCGAAAATGGCCCGGATGTGGGTGCCTTTGCCCGGATAGCCGTAACAACGAAACCGCGCCTTTACATTACCAATTCCGGCTTGCACAACCCGACCGGTGCGTCACTTTCGCCAATGGTTGCGCATCAGGTTTTGAATATCGCCGAACAGCACGACCTGATCATCATCGAAGATGATATCTTTGCCGATTTCGAAAACACCCCTGCCCCGCGGCTGGTAGCACTGGGCGGGCTAGAGCGCGTAATCCATATCGGCAGCTTTTCCAAAACCCTCTCGGCGTCGGTTCGATGCGGATATATCGCAGCCTCTGCGGACTGGATCGACGGTCTGACCGATCTTAAAATCGCAACCGGTTTTTCCGGTCCGAATTTATCCGCCGAACTGATTTTTGCGGTTCTCAAGGACGGCACCTATCGGAAATATATGGAAACCCTGCGCGATAGACTGGCACGCACGATGACCATCACAGAAACCCGGCTTCGCAACCTTGGCATCACACCGGCTATAAATCCCGATGCTGGTCTGTTTTTATGGTGCCGCTTGCCCGATCACATGGATGCGGCAACCCTGGCCCGAAACGCGCTTTCCGATGGTGTGGTTCTTGCCCCTGGAAATGTTTTCAGCATCTCGCAAACAGCTGGAAACCTGATGCGCTTTAACGTCGCCCAATGTCAGGATGAACGCATCTTCAGGGTGATTGAACGCGCGCTTGAAAAATAAAAAGGGGCGCAATCCTTTTGGACAGCGCCCCATTTTTTTCTGTTTTGACGATCCGATACCGGATTACGGGAACAGCGGCTCGATCTCGAGCCCCATGGTTTCCGGCAGGCCCAGCATGACATTCATGTTCTGAACTGCTTGGCCAGATGCCCCTTTAACAAGGTTGTCTTCGACCGCCACAATGATCACCCGGCCCGGCACACGATCCTTGACCACCCCGATCAGAACATAGTTCGATCCACGTACGTGACGTGTCTGCGGGGTTACGCCAAACGGCAGGACCCGCACGAACGGCTCATCGGCATAACGTTTTTCAAGGGCGGCCTGAATGTCTTCGGCCGTCGTGCCATCGGTCATTTTGACATAGATGCTCTCAAGGATACCGCGGCTCATCGGCATCAGGTGCGGGGAAAAGTTCACCACGACATCCTGCCCTGCGGCCCAGGCAAGGCCCTGCTCGATTTCTGGCGCATGGCGGTGCCCGCCGGTGCCATAGGCATGAATGCCTTCGGTAACCTCGGCATACAGAATGCCTTCCTTGGGCGAACGGCCCGCACCGGTGACCCCGGATTTCGCATCAATGATGACGTCATCGGCATGCACCAGCTTCTGTTCCAGAAGCGGCGTCAGCGAAAGCTGCACCGGGGTTGGATAACATCCCGGATTGGCCACTACACGCGCCTTTTTGATCTTTTCACGGTGCAGTTCAGTCAGGCCATAAACGACCTCTTTCTGCAAATCCTGTGCGGCATGTTCCGCCCCGTACCATTCCTTGTAGGTCGCGGCATCGAACAAACGGAAATCCGCCGACAGATCGACAACTTTGACATGATCCGGCAAACCGGCAATCACTTCCTGCGTCGTGCCATGTGGCAGCGCACAGAAAATCACATCAACCATCGACCAGTCCGCATCCTCGATCCGGATCATGGTCGGCAATTTCAGATGGGCAAGATGCGGGAAAACCTCCCCGAACGGACGCCCGGCGCGTCGGTCTGCGGTCAGCAGTGTGATTTCAGAAGCGGCATGGTGCGCAAGAATACGAACCAGTTCCGCCCCGGTATATCCGCTGGCACCGAGAATTCCGACTTTGACCTTAACGTCGCTCATTTCAAATCCTGCTCCTTTAGGCTCGCCCGGACCTTTATGGTCACCGGGCGCGATTAACGGGCGGATGTTGGCAAACAAGCCCCACAGATGCAAGCCCTTAGGCGGTATTTCCCCTGCATTGCGCGATCATGCCCCATGCAGGGATGACATGCATCACAGGGAAAAGTTGCCTTTTACGGACGTCGGGATTTGCGCACATTGGCCGGACAGGCGCGCTTATCCTCAGGCAGAACAGTATAAAACCGTTCGATTTTCTCAAACCCCGTCGGTGCTGCCACCGGATAATCCGAAACATAGCGATGATCCGAAAGACCAAAATCGCTGGCTTTCAAGCCCGATCGCTGTTGCCAGATACGGCGATGGGTATCGGACAATGTGATTTCAGGATCATCAATCAGGAAAATCGCATCACGTGCGATCCGGTCGTTATATTTGTGCTGTGATGGCAACCACGCGGCAAGCTGGCGGCGCAATTCTCCCGGGCTTGGCACCTTGCGCGTCCGGCTGGCAAACTTGACCATCTTTGCCGACAGATCGGAAACATTGCCGGGCGGGGCCATGCCATGGGTCGCCATATCGATAAAATAGGCCAGATCAATTTCCGTCGGATCACGACCGATAACAGGCTTTAGCGCAGCATAAATCTTGAAAAACCGGGCGATTTTTCCGCCATCGGCATTGGCTGCATCATAAACGCGGCGATAGGCGCGCTGCACTTCGGACAATGCGCCGTACCGTGCAAACCGGGCGGTGAAATCGGCCCGGCGATCCGGATCGATCCAGATCGCGCACAGGATATCAAACGCACTTTGATTATTGCCCAGCGCCAACCGGTGCATCGCATCCGTATGCGGGCCAAAGACGGCATTGAGCAAGCCGGGATTGGCCCGTTCGGCAGCAAAGACAATCTGCTGGATTTCCGCCCCTGCCCCGGCAGTTGCCCCGCGCGGCCCCCAGGTCAGATAGGCATTGGGATCGTTAGTATAACACCACGGATCCCCTTCCAGATATCGCTTGCCGCTCCTCGGATTGCGCGACTGGCAGAAATTGAACTGGATGGCATCGTAATCCGTGCCTTCCAGTGCGAAGGTCAGATGATTGGCACGGGTAATGGCATCGGGCGGCGGCATTTGGGCTGGCATCATCAATCGCCAAAGCCCGACCGTAATGGCTCCGTAACTCTCGGCCCCCAACGCAGCACGCACCGACGCATTCAGGCAAGTCTGCAGATCAATGATCGCCTGTCGTGTCTTTGCACCGACAATGCCGTCCGGCGCGCCATAGCTGCCGGCCGATTTGCCCGCACAGTTCGCCGCCTGACTAAAAAGCCGTTCCTGAAACACCGCCACTGCGCCATAACGGCCCAATGTCAGCGCGCGGTTCTCAAAGCGATAGAGGACTTGCGACAGATCCTGCGCAGATGTTGGACGCAATGATAAAAATACAGTGACACACACAAGCGCGAACACTGCACTGGCACGGCACGCTGTAACTTTCAGACGCGTGAGTGCTCTGGCCATGGTGATCAGCCTTAATGAGTGAATTCCAGAAGTGGTTTGGTGAAATCAACCTGCGGATATTTGATGACACTGTTCAATGCACGACGCTGCAGTGCCTTGCGCTTGGTCGTATCTTGAACCAGGTCACATACGGCGTCCACCAAACCGGCATATGGGACATCGACAACCCCCTTGCGGAACCGGTCATCAATCACCGTTTCGGGGTTTACTTCCGCCACCACGGCCTTGGCGTTGGTCAAAAGGTAGGACACGCGCACGATTTCAAAAATCTGACTCTCATAGAAATGATGGTTCAGGATGACTTTGGATCGCGCGATCCACTGATCCCGTTCCTTGCCGTAAACCCCCATCAACACCTTGAGGTTAAGCCCCCTGCCTTCGATCTCAGTCAGGATTTCGCGCCGACGCTCATTGATTGAACCATAAAACAGAACATCAATGTCCTGTTCGACACTGATATCAATGCGCTGGAGTTCCCTCTGGAAGCCAATCGGCAAGTGGCGGACCTTCTCGGCCCCCAGAGCCTTGATGACATCGATATTGGCCGGGCTGTAATCCCAGATTTCAAGGCCTGACTCAAACCAGCCCGTAAGTTGCTCCCGCCATTTTTCTGCAACCCCGGTCAGCTGTTCGGTATTGAGAATAATCGTCCCCTCCGGCACAGCACGCAGAGCCGACACACCAAGCAAATGCGCCCCGACAATAACGTTAACCGCCCCTTGCACAAACTGATTGGTCTGGATCTGCGCCGGACGCCCGGCATCGCGGATCGAATACATCAGAAGCTCTGCCAACTCTGCAAACGCCAGCGAATGAATGTAACCAGGAGGCTGAACGATACAGATGTTGTAGAGTCTTTGGGGAGTCATAATCAAAAATCTTTTCTGTTTGCAGAAGCGAACGATTTCCGCCAACGGTGACAGCGATACATCAATTTTAAATTAAAGGCCGATTTCAAACTTGTGGTGCACCACACTGCGCCCGCCAAAGCCCTCCTTGAACGATGCAAGCTGTTCGTTCAGGTACTTCCCATCATTTTCCGTTGAAATTCCGAAGTCAAAGTACCGTTTTCCAATACTTCGATACTGTTCAATGACCTCAAGAAACAACAGGTCCAAAGCCCCGTTATTCATTCCGTCAGGGGTCGCCGAAATATACTGGGCATGCGCAACAGTCTCAGTCTCAAAAATCACGGTACCACCTTGTGGAATTCCCTGATCGTCGTTAACCAAGAACAGTTTTATTTGCTTTGGAAACCGAGCCGCCAAAAGGATGATCTCTTCACAGGAATGCACGGGCATTCGCTCATACTTTTCTTGCAACCGAGCGCTTAAAATTTTCCAGAACGACGAGAAATCATTACTTTGAACTACTGAGAATCCAGCTTTCAAAGCGCGTTTGCGACCACGCAGCCTCAGGCTCGACGGCTTTGCATCTGCCTTCAAATCCACAGTTGTCGTAACTTCAGTCAAACACCTCGCATCAGCAATCGCGTTAAGAGCATAAATTTCGCCCTCTGCGGGTACTCGATGATAAATCCATGGAACTGGTTTAACGAGGGCCGCCTTAACGCCCTGCCCGAGCAGAGTGGAAAACAGCATATCATACACTTCTTTAACGACTGATATTCTGTTGAACTTGGGCAACAGCAACAGACCACCAAAGGTCAAACCGCCATGACTACACCACGCCTCACCTCGAATATTTCCCGGAACAACCCCAATTAGATGCTGATCCCGGTACACGAGGAAAGAGCAGTCATCAAAGCGATCTTCGTGATAGTCCATATAGGCCCGGTCAAACATAAAGTGACCGTTGTCGGCAACAACAACTATTGAGCGCCAAGCTTCCGCTGAGCTACCGTCATATCGAACTATATGAACTCTGTTATTGCCCGAACTCTGTATCACTTTTGCACCAATCATTTAACGCTGGTTCAAATCTCACGCAAACTTAGAATGTTTCGGCAGACTTCGCATGCTAAAGTTTTGAACAAACACCCTGATCCGCCAAATAAGGACCGATGCGATGAGCTCTTCTCCCAGTAGCACGAAGAAAACAGACTATACCGGGCATTATAAAGCATCCGAGGTAGACGTGTATCCGTCGGAGTTTCTGGTGAGAGCCTTCTTGGGGACCTACGAAAAACTCAAAATCGACCACAAACTTCTCCGGGGCAAAAAAGTTCTGGACTTAGGCTTTGGCGATGGCCGCAACTTTCAGTTGCTTCATGATCTTGGTATGGAGCTTTATGGCACCGAGATCACCGAATCCATATGCAAGCTGATCACAGAACGGCTCTATCAGAGAAAAGGCATCAGCGTCGACGCCCGGGTTGGACGCAATACTTCAATTCCGTTCGCGAACTCCTTCTTCGACTGTATCGTCGCTAGTAGCTCATCGTACTACATGGATGAAGGGAACAAGTACGAGGATAATCTCGCAGAGATCCACCGCGTTTTAAAACCCGGCGGGCTTTTCATTCATTCCCTGCCTATGCCCAGCACGTTCATCATGAGAAATGCGATTGATACAGGGGAAGGCCATATGAGGATCACCGAAGACCCATACGGCGTTCGTGTTGGCACATTGATGAAGCAGTTCAAAACCGAAGACGAAGTCCGAAGTTACTTGACGCATGGGTTTAAGGATATTTCCATTGGTAGCGCCAAAGATGATTTTTGGGGCGACGCAGTTCACCTATGGCTAGTCGTCTGCACCAAAACTTAATGCTGATCATAGGCATGTGCGAAAATGCAAAAATCACTTCAAATTGAATGGAATCTTGGATGCAGTGGTTAAAGAAAGGTCTCATCTGCAACAATAAGACGTTTAATTTACCTTGGTACCAACGCAACACCATGGTTCCGGTACCTCATCTGATCAATGACGACCGACTTCGCATTTTCGTCACCATGTGCGACGAAAACAATGTCGGCAGAATTGGTTATGTCGATGTATCTCCAAGCAATCCTTCTGAGATTCTTGATTACAGCCAACAACCCGTTCTTGATATTGGTGCCGACGGTGCCTTTGATGACAATGGCGTCGTAACCGCTTCCATTCTAGAGGATGGCAATAAGCTGTTCCTTTATTACTCTGGATATCAACTATGCGTAAAAGTCCCCTACATGATTTTTGCTGGCGTAGCTGTAAGTGATGACAACGGCAAGTCTTTCCGCAAAATCAGTTCGCATTCACCAATGCTTGATCGCACGACAGGAGAGAAGTCAACTCGGTGTGCTCCCTTCGTGCTAAAAGAAGGTGGAACTTACCGTATGTGGTATACTGCCGATACTGAAGACGGCTGGATCAACAGCAACGGCAAAAAGCTTCCGCTTTATGACCTGAAATACCTATCCTCCAACAGCCCAACGGAATGGCCTCGGTCGCCCGGAAAAACTTCTTTAACGTTCAAAAGTCGCGATGAACATGGAATTGCGAAATGCACACTATGGAAAGAAGCCGACTTGCACCACATCATATACTCAATTCGGAGCCTTTCGCAGGGGTATCGTCTTGGATATGCGATCTCAAAAAATGGTATCGATTTTGAAAGAAGAGACGAGGAGATCGGTATTGATGTGTCCAACTCAGGTTGGGATAGCGAAATGATTGCTTTTGCCGAGCGCTTCCAATTCAAAGATAAGGTCTATCTGTTCTACTGTGGAAATCATTACGGTATGGATGGCATGGGTTATGCCGAACTCGTATCGGACACTCAAGAACAATGAAAAAAATTATTATCACAGGTGCAGGAAGCGCTCAGGCTAACGGGGTTATAAATTGTTTGCGCATGGCCAACAGCGGCGAACAAATCATCGGGTTTGGCTCTGATCCAATCGACCTAGTGATGTGTGATGCCGACGTTCGTTACTTGATACCACACTCACAACATCCTGATTACAAGACTAAATTTCTTGCAACACTCGCGGCACTTAAGCCCGATATGATTCATTTTCAACATGACTTAGAGCTTTGGACCGCGCTTAAATTTCGTGACGAGATTGAAGCCACCGGCGTAAGAATGCTGGTCCCTGATTTTGAAACGATTGATACTTGCGTTCACAAATTCAAGTCTTGGGAAAAATTCAAAAGTCATGGCTTAGTGGTCCCAGAAAATATACTAATTAACACTCCGCAAGACTTAAAAGTCGCACTAGAAAATTTAGGCGACGAAGAAGGCACAATCTGGCTTCGCTCTACTGAAATTGGTGGCGGAGGAAAAGGTGCCTTTCCCACCAACGACTTAAATGAAGCAATCGAATGGATTGAGCGGTATGATGGTTGGGGACATTTTTCTGCAGCAGAACTGTTAACAAGCCAAACAGTGACTTGGCTATCAATCTGGAAAGATGGCGATCTGGTCGTTTCCCAATCAAGGCGGCGCAAAGGCTGGGCCCACAGTTCCCTTAGTCCATCAGGGGTAACCGGGGTTACGAAAATTGGTGAAACCTGTTCTGATCCCGAAGTTGAGGAAATAGGAAAAAATGCCGTTCGGGCCGTAAGTAAGACGCCTCATGGTATATATGGTGTCGATATGACTTACGATAAGAATGGCGTCCCGAACCCTACAGAGATCAATATTTCTCGTTTTTTTACCACGATTCAGTTCTTCGCAGAAGCCGGCCTCAATATGCCTGCGATCCTGAAAGACATCGTACTGTACAATCGCCTTCCTCCCAAAGAGGCCAAGATGCGGAATCCTCTTCCTGATGGATTGCTTTGGTTAAGGGCTATGGATCGCGCCCCGCTTCTGACGACAGCAGCAGAAATTCGCGCTTTGCTCAACGAGGCCCCATGAAAATGAATGTCGCAAAATATATTGCTGAATTCCTCGTTTCCAAAAATGTAAGGCATGTTTTTGGATACTCTGGTGGCGCCATTCTGAAGATGCTTGACGAAATGGTCGCAACCGGACAGATCGTGTATATTCAAAACTACCATGAACAAGCATCTTCGTTTGCGGCCGATGCGTATGGTCGAGTAACCGATACTGTCGGTGTCGCTTTGGCAACTTCTGGCCCAGGCGCCACCAATCTGGTTACAGGTATTGCCAATGCCTATCTGGATTCAACCCCGACACTGTTTATCACTGGCCAAGATTACCGTAGCAATATACTCACAAAGGGAAACGCACGCCAAAATGGCTTTCAAGATCTTAACATTACTGCAATTGTAAAGCCGATCACAAAATACGCCAAACTTATCGACAATCCACAAGAAATCAGGTTTGAGCTGGAAAAAGCTTATCATCTTTCGGTATCCGGTCGACCTGGTGCTGTGCTTCTCGATATCCCTATAGATGTTCAGTTTGCAGAAATAGTACCTGAGAGCCTTCACGGGTTTACCCCTCCAGCCCTGAGCATTCCTGACCTAAAAATCCCCCAAATCAAAAAACTGATTGCCGGTTCTATACGTCCTACAATTTTGGTCGGAGGTGGCATTCGAACAGCAAAAGCCCACACAGAAGTACGAGAATTTGCAAAACTGTCGGGTATACCAGTTATAGCTACCCTAATGGGCTTGGACAGTGTTGAAGAAAACTATGGTTTCGCGGGGCTTCACGGAAATACTTATGCCAATATGGCAATTCAGAATTCCGATCTTATCATCGCCCTAGGAGCGCGTTTTGGGCAACGGCAAGTAGGAAAAGACCCGTCCAAATACAGTGGCGCTAAGGTTGTTCATGTCGACATAGACGAAAATGAGCTTCATCGAATTTTTAAAGAAGAAATAACCGTAAAATCACACTTGAAGCACTTCCTGCAAAACATAAACTCTGAGTGTGCCGGTTTTTCATTTCCTGACTTTTCTCATTGGCATGCGATAATCCAAGAGTGGGAAAAAAAATATAAGAAAAATGCTTACCTTAACACCGTGGGTCTCGACCCCGTTAAAGCAGTCGAAAAACTGTCCGATATTATAAGCCATAATGCGATAATCACTTCTGATGTTGGTCACAACCAAATGTGGGTCGCTCAAGGTTTCAGATCCCGCGGGGAGCAGCGCATCCTAAATTCCTCCGGACTGGGAAGTATGGGATTTTCGCTTCCCTGCGCTATTGGGGCCCAAATAGCTCATCCGGACAAGCAGGTTATTTGCTTTACTGGTGATGGAGGATTACAAATGAACATCCAAGAGTTGATGTTCATTGGACACCGCAAACTCCCCATCAAGTGCCTAGTATTTAATAATAATACGCTAGGAATGATGAGAGAGGTTCAGTCTCGATATTACAACAATCATTACTACGGCTCCAATCGAGATGAGTTTCAATGCGTCGATTTAAATGCAATAGCGACGGCGTACGGTATCGAATATGTCTGCATCAAGACTCTCGATGAAATTTCCACTCTCAAAGAGTCTCTAGCCGACCATAAGCCCTACATAATTGAACTTGAGATTGCATTCGACTCAAAACTGTCAAACAGATACGACGAAGCAGAGTTTTTTGAGGCAGAGCGAATAAATGACGCTTCCATCTGACAAAAACCTCTATGTTGATTTTGACGGTACGTTGATTGATCCGAGCAAACGTCTGTACAGACTCTTCAGTGAACTCAATCCAACAAGCCGAAAAATTTCGTTCTCAGAATACTGGGACCTCAAGAATACCGGACTGACTCAAGAATCCCTGCTGACGGATATTCTTCGGTTAAACCCTCGGCAAGTCACAAACTTCAAAGCCGGATGGCTATCAGAGATCGAAAATCCCGAGCTTTTGGCACTAGACTGTCCCCTCCCGGGCGCCGAGAACTTTTTATCGAAGTTATCGACTTACTCAGATTTGCATCTGGTCACAGCTCGTCAGTCCTCCATCGGCGTGGAAAAACAGTTAGCAGATCTGGGTTGGAACAGGTTTTTCAAAAATGTAATCGTCACGCTCGCAAAATCGAGCAAGGAAGAAGCAATAAAGTCGCGCACAGTCCCACGCGCAGCCGACATTATCGTCGGGGATACCTGCGAAGATATCTGTACGGGCAAAGCACTAGATATCTTAACCGTAGCTGTAGAAACCGGTCACACTCTTAAATCGGCCTTTGAAGCGTGCTCTCCAGATGCCATTATTCCGTCCGTATCAATGTTTGATGCTTCTCTCTGGGAACAACTGCTCCTACGCAAACACCTAACCAACTAAACCTTCTGCCAAACACAAAAGCGAAAACTGAGCGTTCTATTCTCCCAAAAGAATGTGCTACTGTGTTGGAGTTGAAGCGTTTTACAGACAGCCACGGGGCCCTTTCGATGTCGATTGATGGGTGCAAAATCATCGAACTACCAAAAATATCCAGCGATCAAGGCAGCCTGACCTTTGTTGAGGGAACTCACCATATCCCCTTCGATATAGCGCGCGTTTATTATCTTTATGACGTTCCAGGAGGTGGAGTCCGTGGCGGCCATGCCCATAAAAACCTTCATCAACTTATAGTTGCAATGTCAGGTAGCTTTGACATCACCATTGACGACGGAAAAGATAAGAAAACTTACCATCTCAATCGCTCCTATTATGGCCTTTATATCTGCCCTATGATTTGGCGTGAACTCGACAACTTTTCCTCTGGGTCTGTCTGCATGGTACTCGCATCGAGTGTTTATCGCGAGGAAGATTATCATCGCGATTACGCTGAATTCATGCGTGCCCGATGGAGCAACGAATGACTGTTGCCTTTTTGGACCCCAGAGCTAGCTACCTGGAGATCAAGGAAGAGCTCGACCAAGCGTATCAGACGGTTATGGATTCAGGCATTTATATACTTGGCGAGTTTGTCGAGAATTTTGAACGTGACTTTGCAACATATTGTGAAGCACGTTTCTGTGTTGGCGTGGCAAGTGGACTTGACGCGTTGGTGCTTAGCCTAAAGGCATTAGACATAGGCCCAGGCGACGAGGTTATTGTTCCCTCACATACCTTTATTGCGACCTGGCTGGCTGTGTCCGCTGTCGGTGCTGTGCCAGTAGCAGTCGAGCCCGATCAGCGAACGTTTAATCTGAGTGCTGAACAGCTTGGCAGCGCACTAACTCCCAGGACGCGTGCTGTCATAGCAGTACACCTATACGGGCTTCCTGCCGATATTGTTGGGATACAACAGTTCTGCAAAAGAAACTCTATATTTCTAATTGAAGACGCTGCTCAAGCTCATGGCGCGACTTACAATAACAAAAAGATTGGCAGCCACGGAGATGCAGTCTGCTGGAGCTTCTATCCAGGAAAAAATCTGGGAGCTTTCGGAGATGGTGGTGCCATCACAACCAATTCAAAGAAGATCGAACACAAACTAAAGTTAATTCGAAACTATGGCTCTGCGGTCAAATACCAGAACCAGCTTAAAGGAATGAACAGTCGGTTAGACCCACTTCAGGCTGCAATGCTACAGGTCAAGCTTAAGTACCTCGACACTTGGAATGCGCGCCGTAAGGATATTGCGAATGTTTATTTTGATAAACTCAGAGATACCGAACTTGTTCTCCCAACCAGCCCCGCAAACTGTGGTCACGCATGGCATCTGTTTGTTATAAGGCATCCAAAGCGGGATCGACTGCAAAAAGCCCTTGCAGCCAATCAGATAGGCACCCTAATTCACTACCCAATTCCGCCCTACCGTCAAGAAGCATATTCAGAACTACGAATTGCCGCTACGAGCTATCCAATTGCCAATCAGATGGCGCAAGAGGTCCTGAGCCTACCGATGGGACCACATATGTCCAAAACGGACGCAAATATTGTCGCGGACCACGTCCTTGATTTTCTCGGCTAGAAAAGCTTCTTGGACCCCCGAAAGAGAAAGCAAGTTGAATGCACGGCCCAGCTAAAGAACAACTCGCAATCAAGATTGATGGTGTACTTCTACAAGCTATAGAAAAAAGTGAAGATTTAAATCAGCTATTCAATCTGGCCGAACATTACGGGAAGTTTCACTGGCTGAATACAACCAGTAGATGGGCATGTCCGGAGGTCGAAAGACACGTATTTCACAAAGTTTCCTCCGCAATCACGACGAACGGTAAAACAGTTACAAAGGGAGCGATAACCCATGTACTGTCCGAAGGGTACGACGTCGGTGGTCATACCCCCCTGTGTGTTAACCTCGCAAAAGAGCAAGCTCAGCGAGGCGAGCACGTACAACTTGTGATCACGCGAAATGTCACGCCGAATGTAGCATCAGATATCAAGCAGTCGGGTATTGCTACGCACATCTGCAGCGGCTCACACCTAGAGAAGCTCAATAGCCTGACGAACTTGTTTTTGCAGAGCAAGGCAGTCGTATTACACATCCATCCAGATGACATCGTCGCATGTTGCGCAGCAATATTTGCAGAACGCGAGGGGATACCGTGTCTGTTTGTAAACCATGCAGATATTCATTTCAGTTACGGGCCGTCTCAATGCTCTACCGTACTCGAAATCTCGGCAGGAAGTTGGTTATCAACGCAAGCATTCCGTCATCCCAAAAGCCAATCTTTTCTTGGAATTCCATGTACGGATCTGAATGTCAGTAATGAGCCAACTGAAGACAAAGTTACCGGCAACTACTTCATTACTGTCGGCGGCGCCCACAAATATCATCTGGATAATTCCACAATCTTCGTAGATTTCGTTGAAGAACTTTGTGGAAAACTTGACGAAAAACTTAAAATTATTGGAGTGGGTAACGCCACCCCCTTCAGTAAGCTGTCTGATAAAGCAAAAAGAAATTTGGAGATCCTCGGCACACAAACCAGGGATGCGACCATTCGTCAGATGAGGAATGCCAAGGCTTACATTGACAGCTTCCCCGAAGGCGGAGGAACGTCAGTTACCAATGCGATGCTTCTGTGTCTCCCGATCTTCGGGTGCAAAGCGAAGGGAGGCATGTTCGGCGACGACTACCTGTCCGCCTCAACAACAGAACTAATTGATCGAATACAACACTTTAGAAAAGACGGGCCGAACATAAAAAAGTTGCAGGAGCGAGCTGAGTTCATTCGTAAAACGTTTTCGCTAAAGACATGTGCGGACCGTCTTGAATCGACCATCGCGGGGGGGCGATTGCAAGTCCCCTTTGATTTTCAAGCTGATGAGATCGACCTCACTTTCTATCAAAAGCAATGGTTATCATCAGAACGCTTCTACGTTCCGCCGTTCATCAAAATCAATTCACCGAAGCAGCAATAGCAACCGAAACACTTTGGCATGTGTTTTAGTCCTAACATGCAAAGCTTACTTGATGCATTCCGAAGCAGGCTCGCTGAACACATCAATACTCACTTCAACAACGCCAACCGATACCGCCCGACCTTCTCAAACCCAAGCGCTTCATAGGCCTTCGCGGCCGCGTCACTATCGGTTGACAGAATAGCACGTTTAACGCCCCTCGCCCGCACCGCCAAAAGCGTTTTGGCAACAAGAATACGGGCATAACCGTTGGAGCGCTCCTCTGGCGGGGTCCAGACGGGGCCGACTTGCACCATGTCGGGCACGATCGCGTTGAAGCCTGAAAGCGACACGGTCTTGCCATCAACGATCAGGCCCCACATTGTTCTTGCATCAAGTGCATGGACAAGGCGCGAAGCAATTTTACTATCAAGGCTTGGTGTGTCTTCTGCCCCCAATGCCTCGATCTCGTAGGCGCGCAACCAGCGCAACAGGGTATTGCGGTCAATCTTTTCCGCATCGACCATCTGAAAATCGTCAGCGCGTGCATTTTGTGGCACGATCAAATTGCTGAGATCAAGCTCGTAAAGCACATCCGATACGTTGATCGCGTAGGCCGCGTCCTCAAGCCCCAACTGGCACAGCATATCCTGCGCTGCGTCGGCATCACCAAACACACCAGAAACCGGCTTGAGCGGATCGGCAATAAACGCCGCAGTCAACCCCTTGGGGATAGCCTTCTGATCGCCAACCTCAACAAACACCTTACCATTGCCAAACTGCGCGACAATCGCGCTGATGCCACCATCAGGGGCAACTTCCCCGAACCAGTTCCCAGAAAGCGGGTGACGACGTCGCTCGATACCGGCAGCTCGCAGGTTCCCGCGCAGCACCATGCAAGTCGCAGAATGTTTGGCAAGGAATGCGGTTGCGGCATCAAAATCGGTGTCGTGCAGCTTTCTGTACTGCATATCGGGGGTCCCTTTCTTTGGGCTTCAGGTAATTGCCAACCTTCCGAATTGGCATAAAAAAAGACCGCTCCATTAGCGGCCCTTCACATATCGCAAGGTAATCCAACAGAGGTTCAAACACTTATGTCTTGAAAGCTCGTCGCATTGTTCCAACCATCCGATGTCACCTTAAATTCAAAAAATATCTCTTCGATGGATTGTTATTATCACAACCTTCCGAATTTTCGATCCTTCTTTTTAAAATTCTTTTCCGACCACAACATCACCCTGATTCCGGAATACGGAAACAATTTGGGCCCTGCAAGAAGCTGATTTTCAATTCGGTTTGCGATAACCTCCGAAACTGGTATTACCATTACCGAGCGCATTTTATTCGGAGTTGACCTCATGCCAGTGATTACCTGCGTCGAAGACCTGAAACGTATCTATAAACGTCGCGCACCGCGCATGTTTTACGATTACGCAGAATCCGGAAGCTGGACCGAGCAGACATTCCGTGAAAACACCACCGACTTTCAGGATATTCACCTGCGTCAGCGGGTCGCGATCGACATGGCCGGGCGCTCGACCAAAAGCCGGATGATCGGTCAGGATGTCGCCATGCCTGTCGCCCTTGCCCCGGTGGGACTGACCGGCATGCAATGTGCAGACGGCGAAATCAAGGCTGCCCGCGCAGCAGAGAAGTTCGGCGTGCCCTACACATTGTCGACCATGTCGATCTGTTCGATCGAGGATGTTGCCGAGAACACCTCCAAGCCCTTCTGGTTACAGGTTTACACGCTCAAAGACGACGATTTCATGAAGCGGCTGTTTGACCGAGCGAAAGCAGCCAAGTGCTCCGCCGCGGTCATCACGGTGGACCTTCAGATGCTCGGGCAACGCCACAAGGATTTGAAGAACGGCCTTTCCGCCCCGCCCAAGCTGACCGTCAAATCGGTCGCCAACATGATGACAAAGGTGCAGTGGGGGCTGGGTATGCTTGGCACCAAGCGCCGCTTCTTTGGTAACATCGTCGGCCATGCCAAGGGGGTTGCCGACCCCTCTTCACTGAGTACCTGGACCGCCGAAGCGTTCGATGAATCACTTGATTGGGACCGTATTCGCGAGTTCCGCAAAATGTGGGATGGGCCCTTGATCATCAAGGGGATCATTGATCCGCGTGATGCCCTGGAAGCCCTTAACGTTGGCGCAGATGCCATCATTGTTTCCAACCATGGCGGACGCCAGCTTGATGGTGCCCTGTCCTCAATCCGTGCATTGCCCGCAATCATGGATGCCATCGGTGACAAGATCGAGGTCCATCTGGATAGCGGGATCCGTTCCGGCCAGGATGTGCTGAAAGCACTGGCACTGGGCGCCAAGGGCACCTATATCGGGCGCGCTTATGTTTATGGTCTGGGCGCAATGGGCGAAGCCGGTGTGACCAAGGCGCTTGAGCTCATTCACAAGGAGCTTGAAGTCTCCATGGCGCTTTGCGGGCGTACGGACGTGACCAAGGTGGATCGCGACATCCTTATGATCCCGCGCGATTTTTCGGACCGCTGGCAGTAACGCAATACCCGCTGTTACATTCCGCTGAACCAAACAAAAAACGGCGTCTTTCCTTCGCGAAGACGCCGTTTTTTTGTTGGTTTTGCCCGCAGACAAAGCAACACCCGCAAAAAGAAAAAGCGCCACCCGAAGGTGACGCTTTTCCAATAAAATCGCGAGCCTGCTGCCCGAAAACGACTTAACGTTTCGAGAACTGGAAGCTACGACGTGCTTTGGCGCGACCGTATTTTTTACGTTCGACTGCACGGGAGTCACGGGTCAGGAAGCCGCCTGCCTTGAGCGACGGACGCAGTGCCGGCTCAAACAGGGTCAGCGCGCGCGAGATACCGTGACGAACGGCACCGGCCTGACCAGAAAGACCACCACCGGTAACGGTGCAAACGACGTCGAACTGATCTTTACGGTTGGCAACGCCGAACGGCTGGTTGATCACCATGCGCAGAACCGGACGTGCGAAGTAATCTTCGAATTCGCGGCCATTGACGGTAACTTTACCCGAGCCCGGTTTGATCCAGACGCGTGCAATTGCGTTCTTACGACGACCGGTTGCATAGGAACGGCCCTGTGCGTCGATCTTCGGTTCCGGCAGGGTGCCTTCTGCAGCAGCAGCTTCACCGCCCTGTGCCAGATCTTTGAGATCTTCAAGAGTTTTGGTGTCGGCCATTACTTAGCACTCCGCTTATTCTTGTCGTTCATTGCGGCAAGATCGAGAACTTCCGGCTTCTGTGCATCATGCGGATGCTCGGTACCGGCATAGACGTGCAGCTTGGAAAGAACCTGGCTGCGCAGCGGACCACGGGACATCATACGCTCGACAGCTTTGATGATCACACGTTCCGGATGCTCGCCATTCAGCAGCTTGTCCATGGTGCGTTCTTTGATGCCGCCCGGATAACCGGTGTGCCAGTAGAACTTCTTGTTCTGAAGTTTACGGCCGGTCAGTTTGACTTTTTCGGCATTGACGATGACGATGTGATCGCCACAATCCATGTGCGGGGTAAACATTGCTTTGTGTTTACCACGAAGACGGTTGGCAACAACGGCTGCAAGACGGCCGAGTACGACGTCTTCTGCGTCGACTACAAACCATTTGCGCTCGATGTCACTCGGTGTCGCAGTGAAGGTTTTCATAATTTAATACTCGAAAACTGGGTTCCACGGAGGGAATCGCCCCTCGTTGAAAGTCGGCGCAGTATGCCAGCATTAAACAGGAAAGCAACAGGAATATTTCGTTACATTTCAACAACTTAAATCAATAGGTATTATTTTACCACATTGATTTTCATCATTTTCATACCGGTTTCGGCTCCGCCCCCTTTTCCGGCGGAATGGCATAGGTCCCGATGACATGCGCGCAAAGTGCATCGTCAACAGCCGACCGGATATGACATTCCGCAATCAGAAGCCGCTTCCCGGCTTTGAGGATTTTCGCCTCCGCCAGCAAATCACCCGGCTTTGCCCCGGAAAGGAAATGCACGGTCGCCTCGGTCGTCACCGCCAGATCGGCCTTGGGTACCACAAGCCACGCCACCGCATAAAGCGCAATATCGGCCAATCCAAAGATTGCCGGGCCACAAATCACATTGCCCGGCCGGATGTGCCGTTCATTGAATGGCAGGCGCAACAAGGCACGGTCCCCCGAAAGTTCTTCGGTTCGTACGTTCATGTCCCCGACGAACGGAACTTTCTCGCGCATGATCACATCAAAATCAGCAGGTGTTATGCCCGTGCGGGGTGGCATGGCTGTCATTGCGGGTTCCTCCCTGTCGCCACCCTTGCCTTTGGTGGCGCTGTTCTCTTTGCACACAGCCTGACATAACGTTTACGTTAACGTCAATATTTTCAAACCAGCCCCCTTGATGATCACAACCGGTGCCGCATAGAAACGCCCCTGAAAATCCCCTCTCCTACCCGCCAAGAATTGACGAAAGCTCGATCACCGTTATCCAGATCACGGCCAGAATCACAATGACCGTAATCAGGAAGGATCCGATATTGGGCAACCACTTTTCCACTCCACGCCGCTTCACGGCAGCCCCAGACAATGCAGTCGGCCTGAGCGCATTTGCATGAACAGGAATTTCTGGTGGATGCCCCGGCAAGGCTTCGGAAAACACACCGGGCCGGGTTTGTGGGAGCTTGGAATGCATCGTGTCGTCACCATCTTGGGTAACGGAGCGGTGTCCAAAGGGCGTCAGGATCGAAATGAAATCAGCAAACGGTTTAACGTCTTCGGATATCGTTTCGGTCGCTGCGGTACTGGGATTTGTTTTTTTGGGTTGCTCGCCGCTTTCGCGCGGATCACTGTCGCGGGCATCCTGATCCGGGTTAGGATCAATCGGGTCCTGCACCCCCGATATATTACCATCTGGCTGGTTATTATCCATGCCCTGCATGTGCGCCCGACGGCGGACACCGGCCGACACCAGACGCGCTGGTGCCGCGCGATCCACCCCTGATATACGTGCCATCATCGTGATAACAGAACAGCAAGTTCTGAATAGGTCGCGAGGATCACACTCGCAATTACGATACTGACAATCAGGGATGCACTGGCGCGCGGTAATTTTTTCCGCAACCAGTCATTCAGATCGAAATTGGAACTGATATCGGATGTGGGACGTTTAAATCTTGGCCTGACCGGACCACGCAGGATAACTGTGGGCTTGTCCACTTCATCGTTGGACGCCCAGTGATACCGGTTTTCCGGAAGGTAAACCGGGTGGCGGTCTTCCTGACCTTTTACGTCACTTTCCATGGCGACTACGGCGCTACCTCCGCCGTCTCCTGCAACAAGGGTTAATGTCACATTCCAGCCCCTGCCTTACCCGGCATACCTTGCCAGCCAATACAGGGTCCCCCTCGTCTTGCACTCTCCCCATTACGCATAATTACGAATCATAAAATCCCCTGTCACACGCTTAAGCGTGCAACACGGTATAATAGTCCCCACATTTAGGCAGGTTTGAGGCAAAGTTCAGGAATTGATATTCTATTCTGGATTGCTTTTACGCTATCCGCTGATCAATTTGCCAAGCTCGGTATAAACCAGCACCAGAACATAGCCGACAGCAATGGCTGCAACCATATATGCACCCAGCTTGGGCAGGACTTTATCAAGCGCCAAAGCATTTCTGCGTTCCGTTGCTTTTTTGTTGGCCCGGCGCTGCTTGGTGGCTTTCCGGCCGTCCGCGCGTGCCGAATGTGCCGGCGATACAATACCGGAATTAAGTCGTCGGGCTTCTTCCTGACTAAGCCAGTTTGCACTGTTATCAGGCAGATCGATATTGCCAGATCCATTGCGCGATGTGGATTTCAGATCATCTACACGACCGGCAATATCGTTATGCATATCCAGGCCGGTTTGCGCCCCATCGCCCAGACTTTCCAGATATTCCCTATACGCACTTCCTGTCCCGTCATCCCCGCCCCGCAGGTCTTCCTGCGCGGCATTTGTCTGCGCCCCATTGGGTTGGGCCTGATACAGGGCTGCATTTCCGGCAAGGACGTGACGATTGGGTTTCGGCCTGTCGCCCGGTTTACCGGTACTGCGCAGATCATTTGCGGTAACCGGCTTTATCTTTTTCGACGCGGCGGGTTTCGGTCCCGCCATTGCCGTCCCGGAAATATCACGCGCCATATCGGGATCAAGGGCGCTGACATCCGGGTTATCCGGATCCTTTTCCGGTCGGCGGGGCTGAAGGATTTCGGGAACGTCAAACCCGCGGCTTAACAACCGGGCGCGTGCCTCGGCGCGCTGACGTTCCATGTCCCAGTCTATGGCCTCCTTACGGTCATAGCGTTTCATTTTCGTCTTGGCGACCGGCGAAACCGGCTGGCGCTTTTTAACGATTTCCTTGGTCGTGACAAAACGACCAGGAGCCCGCTGTGGTTTACGTTTTTCGTCGTCGGTCATTTCCCACTGCCCATAAACGGGACCGCCCCACAGGTCAGGATCATTATTGTGGTATTTTTAGTTTCCAACAAAACCGGGACGTGAAATTCTACAACGACAGTATATTGACGTAAAAGTAAAAAACATACAGTGCGCGCCATCACAGGGAGGCATAAATGACCAGAAACTCGCCCAACAGCCACACAGATGAAACCAGCCTTGTCCTGCGCAAAGACGAGGGCCCGGTCGCAACCCTGACCCTGAATGCCGCCAAAAGCCGCAATGCCCTTTCCGGGGCGATGATGGCGGCTCTGCACACGGCATTGGATCAGATCGCAGGCGATCCTGCCATTCGCTGTGTGATCCTTGCAGCAAACGGTCCGGCTTTTTGTGCTGGTCATGACCTTAAGGAAATGAACGGCATTTCCACCTGCGACGGCCATGCGGCCCTGTTTTCCCAATGCAGCGCGCTGATGATGCGGATTGTCACCCTGCCCCAGCCGGTGATCGCACGCGTTCATGCCGTGGCGACAGCGGCCGGTTGCCAACTGGTGGCAAGCTGCGATCTTGCCGTTGCCGGAACATTTGCAAAATTTGCCACACCCGGCGTCAATATCGGGCTGTTCTGTTCGACCCCGATGGTCGCACTCAGCCGCAATGTATCGCGCAAACATGCCATGCGCATGCTGTTGACCGGTGACCCGATTGATGCCCAAACCGCGTGGCAGATGGGGCTGATTTCCGATGTCGTCGAAGATGACGACCTGATCACCGCAACTGACGACCTTGCCAAACGCATCGCATCACGTTCGGGCATGACGGTAAAACTGGGCAAGGAAGCATTCTACCGCCAGCTCGAAATGCCATTGTCCGACGCTTATGCCTATGCATCCGGGGTGATGACCGACAACATGCAAAAACACGATGCGCGCGAGGGGATCGGCGCATTCGTTGAAAAACGCCATCCGGAATGGCGGCATGAATAGGCGCGATATCGCCCGTTACTTTGCCCTCGACTTCCCCCGTCGGCTCTGGCTTGATAATTGCTGAAAATCACCCGAAGGAGGGGAATGATGAATTTGGAAATCTGGCTTACCTTCGTTCTGGCCTGCTCAATCGTGCTGGCCATTCCCGGTCCGACCATCATGCTGGTGGTCAGCTATGCCCTTGGCAAGGGCCGCCAGACCGCATGGGCGACGGTTCCGGGTGTTGCGCTGGGCGACCTGACCGCGATGACGGTTTCGCTGGCCGGTGCCGGTGCGTTGCTGGCGGCATCGGCAAATGCGTTTACGGTGCTGAAATTATGCGGCGCGGGATATCTGATTTATCTTGGCATCAAGATGTGGCGCGAAAAACCGGGCGCACTGGAAGATAACCCGGATGCCAAACGCAACCGACCGTCACGCATGTTCCTGCAGGCCTATATCGTGACGGCCTTAAACCCCAAAGGCATCGTGTTCTTCATTGCCTTTGTGCCGCAATTCGTCAATGCCTCGATGCCCATATTGCCGCAATTCGTGATTATGACCGCAACCTTTGTCTCGCTGGCGGCGGTCAATGTTGCGATCTGGGCAATCATGGCCGGTGCCCTGCGGGAAAAATTCCGCAAACCGACCGCCATGTTGCGCCTGACCCGTGCAGGCGGTGCCGTAATGATCGGTGCGGGCCTTCTGACCGCCCTTACCCGCCGCGCGAACGCTGCGGTCTGACCGACAGGGATGATGCGATCTGGCCCAGCCATTCACGACCGATCGCATCACGCCCGAACAGGCTGATCACCACGACAACCAATCCGCACAGCAACACATTCCATGCCGGCCGCAACGGCCACATGAATTCCAGATTGGCGACCAGAACGGCCGACGGCGGCACACCGGTCGCAAGCCCGTACCACGCATATTCAATCCCTGCCGTTGCCAGCCCAGCCAGAACCGCAATCGATACCAGAACCAACGGTGATCTCAACGACCAGTCACGCGCATGGGCTGCGCGATACAGCATAAGTGCAACAAAAAATCCCGACATCAGGGTCGCTTCGCTGACATCGATCTTTGACTGCATAAAGAAATGCAGGGCCGCCAACACGCCAATGCCATAACTGATCTTGTGCAACCGGGTCCAATTCCTGCCAAGCTTGCGCATGGCTGATTTGGTCGATGTCATCCCAAGAATGACAAGCCCCGTCAGCGCGACAAAGCCAATGGTCAGGTAAATCCGTACCAGAATTTCATTAGCCACGCGCAGCACATCCCATGACTGGCTCAGCATATATAACAACAGATGGATTAAGGCATATCCCAACGCCGCCAAACCAACCTGACGGCGAATTTGGACAAGCTTGCTGGCACGTGTAATCCGGCGAAGCGGCGTGATCAGAAGCGAGATCAGCAACATCCGGATCGCCCAATCGCCGCTTTCAAGGATCGCCTCCTTGACCGGAATGGTCGCCCCGCCTTCGGCAATCACCGGCCAGAGAATGAAACAGCCCGGCACAAGCAGCAGCACAAACACGGTCAGCTTAAAAACCGAAAATCTGCCGGACGGATCAAGCCATGGAAACATGCGGGATACCTTTGGTGTTTTGGGTAATGGGCAATATATCCCCTACTCAACCCTGTTTCGTTCAATCCGTCAGTTAAATTTGCCATCAACTTTCTGCGAGCGCCGCGGCATTACATAATCCCGACGCCAGAAGATTGCAGCAGCAGATCAAAACCTTATGTATCATACAGACATAACGATGCCGCATCGCAAACCAAAGGCAGATGACATGAGCGATTTCAAAAATCCCGACGACAATGCCACGCAGGCATTGCTTGAACGTACCAAGACAATTGCGCTGGTCGGCGCCAGCCCGAAAGCCGAACGTCCGTCAAACGGTGTGATGAAGTTCCTTTTATCGCGCGGCTATCACGTCATTCCGGTCAATCCCGGCCAGGCTGGCGGTGAAATCCACGGTCAAAAGGTCTTCGCAACCCTTGGCGATATTCCTGAGCCGGTCGATATGGTCGATATCTTCCGCAATAGCGAGGATGCCGGTGGTGTGATTGACGAGGCCATTGCGATTGGTGCCAAATCCGTTTGGATGCAGCTTGGCGTCATCAACATCAGTGGTGCCACCCGCGCGCAGGATGCCGGGCTTGATGTCGTGATGAACCGTTGCCCGGCAATCGAAATCCCCCGTCTTTTCGCCCCGGACTGGAAAGTCGCCTGATACGGCGCGCCGGACCGACGCCAAAAACACAAAAGGCACCGCGTGAATGGCGGTGCCTTTCATTTCATACCAAGCAGGCCGAAATCAGCCGCGACCACACATTTTCATCAAATCGGGAACCAGCCCCTGATTGCCGATGAAATCCGGCTGCACGGCACTGGTCACCGTGTAGGTCGTCGTCGCTTCGTCAACCAGCGGATCGTAAAGTCCCGACGTTTCCATCACCAGCGACATCACGCCATCGGACTTGATCCGGAGCGCAGCAAAACCATTGGCATATTCGGTACGGGCGCATTCCTTGCCAAGAATCTGGTCAAACTGCCCGACAAGCGCATAGCGCGGGTTTTCGATCAGATGATCACGTTTGGCAACAGCACCGGCAATCAGACCGGGACGCGGGATATATTTGCCAAAACGAACCTGTGACTGGACGATATAACCATCCGGGAAATAAACCGCGACGTCCTCGGCAAGAAGGATGCGATCACCGATGACCTGACCGGACCGCAAAAGTGCCTTGATCCGCTTGCCCGGAATTTCGCCCGAAAAGGCATTGAAACGAAGATACTTGCCGTCACCGCGCTCGGCGGCATAAAGCTTTTCAAATGGTACTGGTGGCGTTTTATCTGCAGCAGCCCCTGGTCGGGCAAAACTTCCGGCCATGATAACAACGGCCATCGCGCAGATACCGGCACCGCGCAATGAACGGCACAAATTTCTGATCATCTTCCCCCGTCTCTCCCTTTCGCGGCTCGGATACCCCGCAGACATTAGGTGTATTGCGTCCAATTTCAACCGTTATTCACAGGATTAAATCTGTATTTAATCGACTATCCATAAAAAACAACGGGGTGGCATCATGCCACCCCGTTGCCGAAGATTTGGTAAACGATCGCGGATTAGTCGATCGAGATGGTCACACGACGGTTACGCGGTTCACGAACACCATCCGGAGTCGGGATAAGCAGATCGCTCTCGCCAACAGCTTCGCTGTCAACCATGTCGCCTTTAACACCACGTTTGGTCAGCTCTGACAGTGCCGAAGAAGCACGACGCTCCGACAGACCCTGGTTATAAGAAGCCGAACCCGACGCATCGGTGTGGCCAACGACGGTCACGTTGCTCATGCTCGATGCCCACTGCTCGGCAGCGGCATCAAGAACACGCTCGGAAACCGGGGTGATCGCGGTGCTGTCAAAGTCGAAGAAGATGGTGAACAGGCGCGGTGCGGCTGCAACCGGCTCCGGTGCCATTTCTTTCGGCTCTTCCGCACGCAATTCTGACATTGCGGCTTCGAAATCTTTCCAGCACTGGCTGATCAGATCAGTCTGCCAGCCTTCTTCGCTTTCTTCGATCCAGCAATCGAAACGAGCCTGCGCAATTGCGGCCGTATCCGGTTTTGCTTCACGCTTGCCATCGTCAAGAAGAGCGATCAGTTCATCACGAACTGCGCGCTTCTGTGCGATTTCTTCGGCGTCAAAACGCCAGTTGGCCGGATCTTCCGGAAGAATCGTTTCGTTTTCAGCGACCTTGCCTGCTTTCTTCGCAAAGAAGTCGGCGTCGAAGAAATCGTACCATTCATCGGCTTCACGCTGTGCGTATGCGATATATTCGGCTTTAAGCGCCTTGCCGAACGCAGTTGAAGGTTCCGCGCCGGTAATCGCACCATTCACGGAGTTACCGTAAGTAAACGGGTTACCGCCATACGGGACTGCCGTACCCGAGTTGTCGACACTGCTACACGCGCTAAGAAGGGCGATGCCCCCGATAGCACAGATAAAAGACGGACGAAGCTGCATGTTTTTGCCCCTATAGTTCAGGTTGTTATTCACTAACCAACAATATCACCAATGATGGTCATATTATGTCTCTAAACGACCGAAAATACGAAAAGTTCCATAACACTAGGTTCAGGTGGTACTTTGAGGTCACTTTTCAAGATCGCCTAAACCTGCGATGCTGAAGCATCATAAGCTAGTATGTGGGCTTTATACTACAACCCATGTTAGCAGCACATACAATCTCTGAGCAAGTGAGGTTTAAATGATGGAAACAGATATGGCGACGATTGCCGAAATGCTAAAGGCATTTGCGCTGGGCTTCGGGATGGATCTGCTGGGTGCGGTTCTGATTCTGATTGTCGGCTGGTGGGTCGCTGGTCGCGCCTCCGCCCTGGTCCGCCATTCCCTGAAGAATGCAAAATTTGTCGACGCGACGATCAAACCCCTTGCCGCAAACATTGTGCGCTACCTGATACTGATCTTTGTCCTGATCGCCGTTCTGTCGAATTTCGGCGTCCAGACCGCAAGCATCATCGCCGTACTTGGTGCCGCCGGTCTTGCTATCGGCTTGGCCCTGCAAGGGACATTGTCCAACATTGCCGCTGGCGTAATGATCCTGATCCTGCGACCAATCAAAGTCGACGAATTCATCGAAGCGGGTTCTGTTTCGGGCACCGTGGTTGAAATCACCCTGTTCACGACGCTGTTCAAAACGGCAGACGGGGTCTATGTTTCCGCTCCGAACTCGCAAATCTGGAACAGCGCGATCAAAAACTATTCGCGCAATCCTACCCGTCGTCTGGATATCAAGGTTGGTATTTCTTATGACGATGATGTCGATGCCGCACTTGATTTCCTTAAAAATCTGGTTGCAAGCGATCCGCGCGTTCTAAAGGACCCCGAACCCATGAGCTTCGTTGCCAACCTTGGCGAAAGCTCTGTCGATCTGACAGCACGCGGCTGGACCAGCACGCCCGATTACTGGGCGACTTTCTGGGATCTCAGCCGTCGTTCGAAAACGGAACTTGAAGCCGCCGGTTACGCGATTCCCTTCCCGCAGCGCGACCTGCATATCAAAGAAGGTGTCGAAACCGCATCAACGGCCCTTCCGACAAAGGCCGCCCCGGCGAAAAAGCCTGCAACACGCAGCACGGCAGCAAAACCGGCGACCAAGGCGACGGCAGCCAAAACCACAGCAGCCAAAAACCCCACTGCCAGCAAATCAACAACCACCAAAAGCTGATTTGTCATAAAAATTTGATCTGCCAAAGGCGGCCCCATCCGGGCCGTCTTTTTTCGTTTCACGCAATCCGTTTCGCCCGTTTTGACGCGTAGTAGCCCGCTGTTACCCGCTTATCCCTGCCATGATCTATAGTTTCAGGATCACAACAAACGGGAGGATAAAATAATGTCAGCAAAAAAAATCCTGATGCTGGTCGGCGATTATGCCGAAGATTACGAAACAATGGTTCCGTTCCAGACGCTGCTTGCAGTTGGCCATTCGGTTGACGCCGTTTGCCCCAACAAAAAAGCCGGTGATTCGATTGCGACCGCCATTCACGATTTCGAAGGCGATCAGACATACAGCGAAAAGCGCGGGCACAATTTTGCGCTGAATGCCGATTTCGAAAAAGCCCGGGTGCAGGACTATGATGCCCTTCTGATCCCCGGCGGGCGGGCGCCGGAATATCTGCGCTTAAACGAGGATGTCATCCGTCTGGTTCGCGACTTCAACGATGCCGACAAACCGATTGCCGCGGTCTGCCACGGTGCGCAAATTCTTGCTGCGGCGGATATCCTCAAAGATCGCCGTGTATCTGCCTATCCGGCCTGCGCCCCCGAAGTACGCCTTGCCGGTGGGACTTATGCTGAAATCGCGATTGATGATGCCTGCATTGACGGCAATCTTGTCACCGCACCGGCATGGCCGGCACATCCAAAATGGCTGGCCGGTTTCCTGACCCTGCTTGGGACTGAAATCAGCCTATAAAACAATCGGCGATTGCCTTTCGGCACGGTTTGCCGGACCATGACCCTGTAACCAGCCACCGACGTTCCATCGTCGGTGGCAAAAACAGGAGAGGTCGTCATCATGTGTCAGATCTATTCCGGCACCAATCCCGAACTTTATCAGTCCGTCAGTCGATCTTTGCGCATCAATGGCGTTGTAACCAGTGTCCGCCTTGAACAGCGATTCTGGCAGATCCTTGATGAAATCGCCGCGGGCGAAGGCTTCAGCACCCCGCAATTTCTTGGCAAACTGCATGATGAAGTTGTCAGCCAGCGCGGCGATATTCCCAATTTCGCATCGCTTCTGCGCGTCGTCTGCACAGTTTATCTGGAACATCAGGCAGGCTTGGCCACGCAGCCCCCGGAAACAACAAAACCCGCCAGTCGTCTGGCTTAAATCAGTTCAGCCAGGATGAAATTTCACGTGAACTGAACCCGCCACTGGCCATCATCGACGGAACGCTTTGCCGTTTCAGCGTTGGCTGCTGGGGCTTGATGATCGCATTGCGGCTTTGAAGCCCTGCTGCGGCACCGTAATCAAGTGACGAACCGCCAAACCAGTTTTTCGATGTTTCCGACGCTTCTGGCGTGGTCTTTTCCCGCGCCTTGCTTTCGTAGATCCAGCGCAGTTCCTGTTTCAGGGTCTGGTATTCCGGCGTATCCGGCGCAGAGTTAACCTCGTTAACAATCTGCAGCTTGACCATCTGCGGAAATTTATCAAGCCGCTCCAGAAGCATGAATTTGACACTTGGACGCACGGCGTCGGAACGCATCAGCTTCATCACCAGACGACGATAGATATCAATCCGCAGATTGCCATGCGATGCCAGTTCGATGAATTCCTCGACAAATTCGCGCGCGGCCATCTTGCCATCCAGAAGCGCGCGCAAATTGCCCGCCATCGCCCGGCGATAGGCTTCGCGAATTTCGACAACATGGTTGCTTGCGCGGTTGCGAACCAACTGGAACGCTTCCGGGCTGAACGCATTCCGCGACAGAAGCTTGGCGCAATCGGCCACCAGTTCATGCTTGGTTGCTTCTGACACCACTTCAAAAACGCCGGTAATAAGTTCCTTGCACTTGGCGTGCGGTCCCATACGGATCGCTGCGGCCAATGCCATCGGGCTTTCCGGATCCTTGGTTGCAATCACCGCAAGTGCCAGCGGATCATCATACTGCATCAATGCCAGATCATTGCTCAGCAAATGCTCCGGCATCAGAAGCCGCTGCTGCGCCCCTGCCCCGGTAACGGTCAACGGTTCGCCACTGCGATAATTATCTTTGATGGAAAGGGCATATTTCAGCCCGTCATAGGAGATTCCGAGATCCTTGCGCATCCCGTTTACTCTCCCTTCGGCCCCTGGGGTCGTTCATCCGGCAAGCGGCGTGTACGACCAGACTTTTCGGAACCGTGCGGCGATGCCGCAGCCGTCGTACCCGCCGCACGACCACGCGGCCCGGAAGGCTGAAGCTCGTTAAAGAAATCGATATACCAATCCATATCCGTCGATGCCATGGCATAACGGCCACCCGCCGCCGGGCGCTCGATGCTGTCTTCGGGGATCGCAGCGCTCATCTGAAGGACAACCGCCGACGGGGCGCTCATACCTGCGCGCCAGGCCAGGGCGGTAATGGCGCGCGCACTTCCCGAATCAAGGATTTTGGAAACGATTGCAGCAGGCATCTGCGCATAATGCGCAAGGCTCTGAACCACCAGCGCGTCTTCGTTACGCGACAAAGCATCAAGAATGTAATGATCGATGGTGACCGGCTCGACCGGTCCGCCCTGCTCGCCCGCATCGTCATGCATCACATCGTCAAACTCATGTTCCACCGGAACCGGTGCCGTGCGGCTTACAATGCGACTCTCGAACTTTGCTTTTTCAATACGCTGGCGCACTGATTGGCGCATGGCCCGTGCCACTTCGGCCCGCATGCGACCGCGTTCGACCAGCGTGTCGAACAACGATGCCAGAATGAAATGCGCCACACGGCGCTGCGCCTGACGGGAAATCTTGTTGCGACCATCCGCCATTTCATCATGTGGCGTCTTGCTGGCGGCTTCTTTCCTGCTGCCGAATTTCGGGGTCAGGGCCACCACATTGCGCGGCGCGTCATCCGATGACAGCAACCGGTTAAGCAACCCGCCCTTTTCCTTTTCCCAACGATCCCGTGCCAGACGTGCCTGTGCCGCGGCCTCCTGTTCGGCTTCCAGCTTCTCGGCGGCTGTTTGCACAAACTCGCCACGCCCACGCAGAATATCAAGGAAATCGGCATCGCTTAAAAGTTCGACATATTCGCCAAGCGACACCCGGCCAATCGCCGCAATATCCTGACGCAAACGCATCGCGGCCTGGCGTGTCATATAAGGTGTATGGCTCAGTTCCTGCTCAATCAGGGCAATGACCTGCGGGCGATAACAATCGGCCATATTGCCGATCGCCGTTACGAATTCCTCGACCATATCAAGGCGTTCGGACGGGCTAAGATCATTCAGATGACGGCGCAGGCGGCGCGCAACATCCATGCGGACGTCGCTGTCAAAATCCGGCTGGCCGTCTTCATCTTCGTCATCATCGGCAAGGTCGGCCGACAGGCGCGCGGCATAATCAAGGCCACTTTGCGCCAGTTGACCATCGGAATCTTTTTTACGCGGGATACGGGGGGCACGCGAATTTGCCTGTTCGGCCGCGCCAAACTCGTCTGGCGCGATGCTCCGGACCGTTTCCGCCAGATCACGAAGTTTCGCCGCCGACTTGTCGTCAAGCGCGCCGTCATCCTTCGATTTCTGCCGATTGAACATCCAGTTCAGCATTATCGCAGTAATTCCCCTGTCCCCTGCCTTTCGGCAAATCGGCGTCAACCCCTTGCAACGCCAACATTTTTTATCTGGCCTTGGATCGCTTATAGCAAAGCAATCCACCCCAAACAACAATACAAGAGCCAAAAACCTTTTAAACTCATGGTCATGACCGTTTCTCGGAAATACCAAGGATACAGGTCAGAACACTTTGACTATCACGGCAAACACTCAAAAAAACATTAACAATACAAACCACTATCCGGCGGTATGGCCGGTATTTCAAACATCGCGAAACTCTCGCACAAAAAAACGGGCGGCTTGTTGCCGCCCGTCTCGTTTCGTCACGCAATAGTCTGATCAGTTTTTCGCGGACAACCACGCAATGCGCAGGATATTGGTCGCCCCCGGGGTCCCAAACGGGACACCTGCGGTAATCACCAGCGAATCCCCAGCCGCAGCAAACTCTTCACGTTTGGCCACCTCGCAGGCAATGCCGACCATCTCGGCAAAGTTGGTCGCATCACGGGTAAAGACCGCATGCACGCCCCAGCACAACGTCATCCGGCGTGCCGTCTGGATTTTCGGCGTCAGTCCAAGGATGGGAACTTCCGGGCGTTCACGCGCCGCACGAAGCGACGTTGAACCCGACGTGGTATAGGTCACGACCGCCTTGGCACCAATCGTTCCGGCAACCTGACGGGCCGCAGCACTGATCGCATCCGGCGCATTATGCTCGGGATCCGGACGGTTGGCATCGCGCAGACGATAATAAAGTTCGTCCTGCTCCACCCGGATCATGATCCGGTCCATGATGCTGACGGTTTCGATCGGATATTTGCCCACCGCACTTTCGGCTGACAGCATCACCGCATCGGCACCGTCATAAATGGCGGTCGCAACGTCGGATGCTTCGGCACGGGTCGGGGCCGGGTTGCTGACCATCGAATCCAGCATCTGGGTCGCAACAATCACCGGCTTGCCAGCTTCGCGGCACGCCTTGATGATGCGTTTCTGCAGGATCGGAACATCTTCAGGCGGGCATTCAACACCCAGATCGCCACGTGCGACCATGATGATGTCCGAAAGTGCCACGATTTCATCAAGATGCTCAATCGCCTGCGGCTTTTCCAGTTTGGAAACGATTGCCGCACGACCATTGATGATCTTGCGCGCCTCGGCAACGTCTTCGGGACGCTGGACGAATGAAAGTGCGACGAAATCAACGCCCATCTCAAGACCGTAATCCAGATCAATACGATCCTTGTCGGTCAGGGGCGACATCGGCAGCATCACGTCGGGCAGGTTAACGCCCTTGCGGTTCGACAGCGGCCCTCCGGTAATAACGGTGCACTCGGCTGATTTGCTATCGCATTTTTCCACCCGCATGCGCAGCTTGCCATCGTCAAGCAACAGGTTCGCACCGGGCTTGAGTGCTGCAAAAACTTCGGGATGGGGCAATGAAACGCGGGTTTTATCCCCTGGTTTCTTGTCCATATCGAAATGGAAGGTCGCACCGGCTTCAAGTTCGATCTTTTCGTCGGCAAAGGTACCGCAGCGGATCTTTGGTCCCTGCAAATCCATCAGCACGCCAATCGGACGGCCAAGCTTGGCCTCGACTTCACGGATTGTTTCAAAACGCGCCTGATGCTCTGCATGTTCACCATGCGAGAAATTCAGCCGGAATACATCAACACCCGCCCTTACGATCTTTTCCAGAGTTTCCGGATGAGAGCTCGCTGGCCCCAGGGTTGCGATGATCTTCGCCTTACGTTGTCGGCGCATCGGCTCTTACCTCTTGTTTTTTGGTTTCCATTGGGTCTCTCCGCTTCGGCCATAGCTTCCCGGCGAGGCGTCGAGACGTCCTGATTTTTCTCTGGGGGTACCCCCTTAATAGTCAATCAAGCCCTGTTTGAACAGGGACTTTTCGCTAAATGCCTTTACAAAAATGTGATTTTTCTCTGGACAATTACAAGCAGGCACTCCTTTAAAGAAGCAGTGCAGCAATCAATTGCTGGCAGGCGGCCCTGCCCGGCAATCGCTTTTGATAACCGCATATTTACAACCGTGCGCGAACACATCGGGGATCGGACAAATGAGCAAATGGCATCATCGCTTCCTGGGACTGGCATCCCATATTGCCGAATGGTCAAAAGACCGTAGCACCCAGGTCGGCGCGGTTGTCATTGGCCCGAAAAAAGAAATTCGCGCCGTTGGCTATAACGGGTTTCCCCGCGGTGTCGATGACAATGTCGAAAGCCGCCATCAACGCCCGGAAAAATACGCCTATACCGAACATGCCGAACGCAATGCGATCTATAATGCCAGCTACACCGGCACATCGCTTGACGGCTGCGCGCTTTATGTCACCCATTTCCCCTGCTGCGACTGCGCGCGCGCCATCATTCAGGCCGGCATCGCCGAAGTATTTGTCGATAAAAGCAAACTGACCGCCGATTTTCTCGAACGCTGGCAGCAGGACATGACCATCTCGACCGAAATGTTTGGCGAGGCGGGCGTGGCCGTTCAGGTCATTGACGAAGAAGGCACAACCGAACCCCTGCCCGACACCGTTCCCGATCATTCCTGATCTTGCCCTTTTAATTTTGCAGACCCGCCCAATATAGGGTGATCTGTGGGATCATGAGCATGAACAAAAAGAACGCAAACGTCGTTTGTTCAATATCTGCACAAGGTTAGGCGTCAGTATTTGTCAGAATTCCAAGCTGACAAAACGCCGCTTTAGCCTTGCTGCTAATCAGACAAAGGTATAAGCAATTAGGATCACGCTAGTACGATCATCACGCGAAAAAAGGCCCTGACCAGAACAAGGACCGGGACCGTGACGACGCACAGGATAAAAGGCCGAATGAGCGCAAAGATCGATTTCAGTAAAATCAGTTTTCTGGTCGTCGATGGCGACAAGATTTCGGCCCAGGTAGTTTTCGATACACTTTCGTATCTTGGTGCGACAGCCGTGCAGCGTGTCCGCTCCCCGAACGATGCGTTCGAGGTTCTCCGGACCCAGCAGATTGATATCATCGTCACCGAATGGCGTCTGCGCGGGATGGATGGCCTTGAATTCCTTGATGTTCTCAGGAATTCGGTCAATTCGCCCAACCGGTTCATTCCGGTAATCATGTTGACAGCACATTCGGAGCAGCGATACGTCACCACTGCGCGTGACCTCGGCATCACGGAATTTCTTGCCAAACCGTTCAATGCCAAGGCACTTTATAGCAGACTGGTATCGGTCATCACCCGTCCGCGGCATTTCGTCAATACCGGCACCTATTTCGGGCCGGATCGCCGCCGCAGACAGGTCGCCTTCGACGGCCCCGACAGACGGAGCCCCGATGATTAATGACCCATTTTGACTGGGGGACCGGAGCAATCGTGACGCCCGAAAAGAAAAAGAAAAAAGCCCAGATCATTCCGCCTCAGACGGATCTGAAGCGACGTACGGTCAATTTCGTCAAGGGCTTTGACATCAATCTGTCCCCTCAACAGCTGGACGAACTTGAGCAGGTCGTCCAGCGCAGCACGGAAACCTTTGTTCGCGATATAGGCAAGGACCTTGCCGACTGCCGCAAACTGGTCGTTGCCGCCATCAGCGATAATTCAAAGGCATCAACCGCGCTGGAAAACAGTGCCGACCTTGCCTATTCGGTGAAGGCACTGGGTGGAACATTCCAGTATCCGCTGATGACACAGATAGCAAAGTCACTTGAAATCTTTGTCGCAGACCGGACCACCGCCAATATGAAGCAGCTTCTTGTCATTCAGCTTCATATTGATTCTCTTTACGTCATTCTGGCAAGCCGCGTCACCGGGTTTGGCACCACCGTCGAACAGGCAACCGTTGCCGCACTGACCAAGCTTGCCGAACGCTACGAGCTGCCACGCGAATAGCCTGCCAGCAAACCAGCCATCAAAGGCCTTTGCCCGCATCGGACAGGGATGCTGGCGATGCATGCCATCACCGTGCGTTCCCGTTCACAGCGAAAAGCATGATCTGTCCCGCCGCGTCACGCTCATTGTCATCAATGGCATGCTCCATGCGCGCCTCGATCCGCTCCAGTCGCTCGGTAATTTCGGGCAGCTGATCCATGATCCATTGACGGACTTCGTCACTCCCCCCGGCCAAGGCGGCGTTCTGCCCACTCCACAGCAAAATCAGGCTGCGCACGATCCGCATATCGCACGTCACGCCCCCTCTGGGGCGGATTGCAGACGATATCGCGTTTGATCTCGTCGCAAGATCGGCTTTTAACCCGGCATCTATATCATCAAGCACGGCAAGGATCGTGTTCCCCATGAAGCCCCCGCTTCGGTTATTCCCTGTCAGGGCCCGGCACCCTGTTTTTGAATCATCCCAAACTTTTACATCTGCTTACCGACCTGTACTTTGATCAGCATCAAACAGGTCCCGGAAACGATCTGCAGCAGATATCCATCACCTCAAGGATATATTTTGCACGACACAAAACGCGCCATGGTGGCGACAGCCAAAAAAGTATCGAACACGATCAAAAAAGGTCTTGCGCCCCCTCGGACCTGCTGTTAGAAACCGCGCCACACACCGAGCGGGTGTAGCTCAGTTGGTTAGAGCGCCGGCCTGTCACGCCGGAGGCCGCGGGTTCAAGTCCCGTCACTCGCGCCACTTTCCACCTGATGGAAAGTTCAAAAAAGACGCCACGGTTCGCCGTTGGCGTTTTTTTGTTTCTCATCCCGTTTTTCGTACCGAACCGACATGCCGACGAGCGACGTGGCGTCCATCGCTCATACGCAACACGTCGAAAAAACAGGCAGGTCGATTTTCCCATCCCGTGCTGCGCGAAAACGGCGCGACCACACGACCGCCAAAGCATTTCGTCTCCCGGTTTTCAACGCATTTGCAAAGCCCCCTTTACCCTGACCAATCAAGGCTTCATTTTTTTGAAAAAAAGCCCTTGCCAGACCGAACCACCCCTTATATAAACCGCGCCACACCAAGCGGGTGTAGCTCAGTTGGTTAGAGCGCCGGCCTGTCACGCCGG
>TARA_R100000049_G_scaffold2871_1_pt1 | contig 57006 bp, 50 predicted proteins | sample TARA_R100000049 | Tara Oceans TARA_R100000049 (sample SAMEA2619992) | marine metagenome | biome: marine biome (ENVO:00000447); feature: mesopelagic zone (ENVO:00000213) & marine oxygen minimum zone (ENVO:01000065); material: "saline water (ENVO:00002010), including plankton... | reverse complement strand
CCGTCTCCTTGGCGCCGCACCCCGTCGGTGGAGGCGGGTTATAGGCCCCACCCAAGGAACTGTCAAACCCTTTTTTGGAAAAAAACGCGCTAAAAACGCAAAAAGTTGGGAAGCCGGTTTTCCCTTAATTTCCGCCACAACCCGCCATATCACTGTCTGATTGAGTGCGCCGCAGCATCATTTTGACCATATGGTTAGGAATTGCATTTCCCCGATTAAGCCAACCGCAGAAAACAGCCGTTTTAACCTTAGCACCACCGCATCGGCGTTTTGCACAGCACAAAACGGGTATCCGCAGCCTTTCACCCCACCCCGGCCGTCTTTTGCGAACACATATATATAATAGGTCGCCGTAAAATCAGATTTGCCCCGAAAAGCCCGCGCCAAAACACCGGGCCATCACCGGCAATTTGCACACATATATATAAGAGTGCGAATCATGGAATGCGTCGACAGCAGTCCGACCCCGGCAGCGCGGCATTCAGGGTGGTGATTCGCAGATACCGGCACACATTTTGGCCTGCGATCATACGCATCGACAAAAGGTGTGGATTTAAATGGTTAACACGCTGCCATTTTCTTGCCATTCTCGCCATTCAGATCAGCGTCGTTCTTGTGAGTGTTCCTGCCTTGATCATTTCAACGGTTCGTAAACCATATCCCGGCATCATGGCCGTAACGGGACGGTGTCCGAACCGGTTGCGAATTGGCATTTCACATTTACGAGTCTTTTTTGTATAAGGTTCGTGCCGATGTTGCCGCAAAGAGCAACTCGTTGGGCACACTGCATTATTAGTTCTAGGGGAGTTCTGCGGCAATGGCCGGAAGAGACTTGGTATCTATTGCCACCATCATGGCAATCTTGGGGGGGACTGCGGGTTTCATCCTCTCTGACCATTACTCCAACGCTTCGGATACCGCTTTGTCAGCCAGTGCCGCTGAAAGCGAGTTAAGCGCTTCTTCCTCGTCCGGTGTGACCGAAACGGCCAATCTTCCCGATAATGAACCCCGTCTTGAAACGGTTGTGTTGGAAAAAGGTTCCAACCTGATGGCGACTTTAACCGCGGCGGGACTGGAACGGTCGGTTGCGTTTAATGCCATCGAAGCCCTTCGCGATGTTTACAACCCCCGCAAACTGCGCGCTGGCCAGGAATTCGACCTTGTTTATGGCAGCGACGTTGAGGGGGATAGCGGCCTTTTTGATACGCTGCGCTTCCAGCCTGATCCCGAAACCGTTGTTTCCGTTTCACGTACCGATGATGGTTTTACCGCCTCAAGCGACAAAATCGCACTGACCCCTGTGCGCAATGTTTCGTCCGGCGTGATTGATCAAAGCCTGTTCCTTGCCGCTGAAAAGAACGGCATGCCGCTTTCGGTGCTGATGGAACTGATCGAGCTTTATTCCTATGAAGTCGATTTCCAGCGCGACATTCAGCCCGGTGACAGTTTCGAGGTGATGTTCGAGGAATTGCGCAACGATGCCGGTGAACGTGTTCGTTATGGCGATGTGGTTTATGCCAGCATGACGCTGAGCGGCAATAATGTCCGCCTTTATTCCTATAAGGACAGCAATGGCGATGTCGACTTCTATAACCAGAAGGGCGAATCGTATCGCCGTGCCCTGATGCGGACACCGATCAATGGTGCGCGTCTGTCATCGGGCTTTGGTGCGCGCAAGCATCCGATTCTTGGTTTTACCAAGATGCACAAGGGTGTGGATTTCGCAGCACCACCGGGAACGCCAATCTTTGCGGCCGGTAACGGCACCGTTGCCCAGATCGGCCGCAATGGGGGTTATGGCAACTATATCCGTCTGCGCCACAACGATTCCTATGATACCGCATATGCCCATATGAAGGGCTTCGCCAAGGGCCTTAAACAGGGATCGCGGGTCAAGCAGGGGGATGTGATCGGTTATGTCGGCACCACCGGCGCATCGACCGGCCCGCACCTGCATTTCGAAATCCTGAAAAACAACGCCCAGGTCAACCCGATCAAGGTCAAGATGCCAAGCGGCAAGACCCTTAAAGGAAACGAACTGAAAACTTTCCTGGCCAAGGCAGAGGGAATGCGCGGGCAGTATGCGGAACTTTCGATGCATAACCGCAAGGTCGCCAGCGCCGAATAAACAGCACTTCCTGAAAATTTAGCAAGCCCGCCATTTGGCGGGCTTTATGCTTTTGGTGCCTGTTCACCACCCAGTATTTTATCCAGTTCAAGAATAAGACCGTCATAGAAATCACGTGCCATACCCGATAACGGCCGCACGTTGGACGTAATGATTTCCAGTGGCTCCATAATGCGAGGACGAAACGGCAGCAACCGGATGTTGGGAAAGTTGAAGGCATCGCTGAAATACCGGCAATTAAGCGCATCTACCAATGTCAAACCCATGCCGAGATTGACAAACGACATGGCATGAACCGTCGTATGGACCTCGATGATACGATTGAACGTGATCCCGGCATCGTCATAAGCCCTGCGCAATTCCCGTGTAGTGGCATTTTCCGAATCAAGTGTGATCCAAGGTGATGTTCCGGCATCCGCCAATGTCACCTCATCAAGCTGTGCCGCAGGATGATCAAGTGGAACGGCACAGAAGCAGGGCAAATCCATCGAAACCGACTCATGGCTAAGCGAGCTTTCCGATTTATCCACCAGTCCGATCTGATACTGCCCGGATGCCACCCCCTGCCGGATCACTGAACAACCCGCATGATGCAGGCTGACCTGCACTCCGGGATTCCTTTTCATGTAATCGGCAATCAGTTCCGGCAAAAAGCGATAGGCAGGGCCAAAGATGGAACAGATCCGAAGACGCCCGCCCTTGTTATTGCGTGCCGCTTTCAGACTGTCTTCAAGATGGCTAAGCCCTTGCAGGATTGAATAAACTTCATCATGCAGGAAGTGCGCTTCGTCGGTCGGCAGGAGTTTACCGTTATGCCGCACAAACAGCTTGTAGCCGATTTCCGCCTCGAAATTCGCCAGCATCTTGCTGGCAGCAGGCTGGCTGACGAAGCTTCGTTCGGCCGCGCGGGTGATGCTGCCAGTGACAAAAACCTCGTGAAATATCCGTAAACGCTTGATATTCATCAATCATAACTCGAAGTTATCGAACCATTAAAAACATTCAATACCATTATTCTCGTTCTTATCCTAGGATCACGATGATTTTGCACCGGGGGCCGGAAATCGCGTCTGATGCAGCAGCATCACAGATTGCGATACGGAAAACCGGTTTGCAGAAACAGCATCAACAAGAATCTTAATCAGGGAAGCATAATGAATAAATTTGCCTCGGCTCTGGCTGTCAGTGCAGCCATGATTTTCGTCCAGACGTCGGCCAGTCAGGCCGAAGAAGGCACATCAACACTTCAGGCCGTCAAGGATCGCGGCAGTGTTAGCTGTGTGATCGGGAACTCCTTCCCGGGCTTTTACAGCCTGAACAAGGAAGGCGAATGGCAGGGCATGGATATCGATATGTGCCGTGGCGTTGCCGCAGCCGTTTTCGGAGATGCAGGCAAGGTCAACTTCCTGCCGGTTCAGTGGGCACAGAGCTTTACCACGATCAAAAGCGGCAAGGGCGACATCCTTTCCAAAGGCATGACCTGGACCCTGTCACGTGATGTAAGTCAGGGCCTCGACTTCCTTGACACCTATTTCTATGACGGTCAGGGCTTCATGGTCCGCAAGGACCTTGGTGTCACGTCTGTCAAACAGCTTAAAGGGGCGACGGTCTGCGTGCTGACCGGCACATCGAGCGAACTGAACCTTGCCGATTACAGCCGGACACATGGTCTGGACCTGAAAACAGTTGTTTTCGATGATTCGGCCGTGCGTAACACCGCGTTCTTTAACGATAACTGCGACGCGCTGACCAATGACAAATCCGGCCTTGCCGCCCAGCGTTCCGCCGCACCGAACCCGGCAGATTATGTTGTTCTGCCCGAAACCATTTCCAAGGAAGCCCTGTCATTTGCCGTCAAACAGAATGACAGCGAATGGGCCAATGTCGTGAAATGGACCTTCCAGGCGATGGTGGCCGCCGAGGAGTACGGCATAACCTCGGAAAATGTTGATGACATGCGCGCCAATTCGGAAAGCCCGATCATCCGTCGTATTCTGGGGGTCGAAGGTGATCTGCATGTCGGTCTGGGATTGCCGCAGGACTGGGCCTATCAGGTCATCAAGAATGTTGGCAATTACGGCGAAATCTATGAACGCAATGTCGGCCCGGACAGCGTTCTTGGTCTGGACCGCGAAGGTACGCTGAATGCCCTTTGGCAGGATGGCGGCCTGATGTATGCAAAGTCATTCCGTTAATTCCGTACGTTCAGACAGGCTGGTGATCCAGCCTGTCTGAGTGCCCCACATTCCCACGGTTACCCCGGTATGAACTTTATTTCGCCATCGCGTCCAAAACCCGGCATCGCGCACAGCATTTTCTCCTGTCTGAACAGGGATTCAACACGTGGCGTGGTCATACAGGCCGCAACGCTTGGCCTTGTGCTGGCAGTACTTTTGTATCTGTTTTCAAATTCGGCACAGAACCTTGACAGGCTCGGTCTGAGTTTCGGGTTTGACTTTCTGCAAACGACCGCCGGCTTTGACATAAGCTGGAGCCTGATCGCCTATGACCCGAGTATGAGCTATTGGCGGGTCTTTCTGGTCGGGATCGTCAACACCCTGTTCCTGTCCTTCTGTGTCATTGTCTTTGGCACCCTTATCGGCACCATTGTTGGCATTTTGCGCCTGTCCCATAACCCGTTGGTATCGCAACTGGCGCGTTGTTATGTCGAGGTGGTCCGCAATGTCCCGCTGCTGATCCAGATTATTTTCTGGTTCACCACCGTCTTTTCCGCCCTGCCGCCACCGCGCAGCGGTTACGGATTTGCCGGGCTGGTCTTTTTGAACAATCGCGGCTTTTACATGCCATCCGCCGTCACCGATATGTCCGGCTGGCTGATTGCGGCAGGAAGCCTGACTTTGTTTGGCACACTCTGGTTCCTGCTGCGTGGCATACGTCGCCAGCAACGCCAGAACGGATCGGTCAGCCGTTCGTACCGGATTGCCTTTGCCCTCTGGGGGCTTGTGGTATGTGGCATGGCCCTGATCGTTGGCAGTTCATTGCGCTGGTCTGTACCCGCGTTGCAGGGCTTCAATATCGAGGGTGGCATGTTTTTGCCCTCGGCATTTGGCGCGGCCTTTATCGCAATGACGGTTTACCGGTCCGCCGCCATTGCCGAAACCGTGCGTGCGGGTATGGAATCCATCAGCAAGGGACAACATGAAGCCGCCGCAACCATCGGCTTTTCACGGTTTCAGACGCTTCGCCTGATCCTGATTCCGCAGGCCGTTCGTGCCATTATTCCGCCGCTTGCCAATTCCTGGCTGGTCGCGACCAAGGATTCGTCGCTTGCCGTTGCCATCGGCTTTCCCGAACTGGTGTCGGTCTTTATGCAGACATCGGTCAACCAGACGGGGCGCGCGATCGAGATCATTACGATGGTGATGGGCTTTTACGTCGTGGTCAGTCTGATCATTTCATATCTGCTCAACAAATATAACGCCCACGTGCAAATCAAGGCGAGGTAAGCAATGTCTGAACAGAAGCTCAAACATTTCGTTCCCACCCCGCCCCGCCTTCCGGCCACGAACGAGCAAAACCTGCTGCGTCGCATTCAAAAGCGCTGCTTTAACAGCATCGGCAACAGCCTGCTGACCATTTCGGTTCTGGTGCTGATCTATTATGTCGCGAAGTCGTTTCTTGACTGGGCTGTCTTCAACGCGGTGTGGAATGCGGCCACCCGGCGCGAATGCATGGATATAAGCCCGGATGGTGCCTGCTGGGCCGGTGTGATCGACTGGTTTAACGGCCTGATTTACGGGCGTTATCCGGATGAAGAACAATGGCGCGTCAATGGCGGTGTCATCATGGCGCTTTTGTGGTTATTGCCCCTGATGACCCGGCGCATTGCCTATCGCAATTCCATCCTGATCAGCTGGATCACCCTGTATCCGTTCCTTGGGGCCTATATGTTTCTTGGCGGCACCATCGGACAGGATGTCGGGATCATTCATATGATCTTTACGTCGCTGGCTGCGGGCTACTTCATCCTGCTGTATCTGAACTGGATGCTGTGTGCCGCCGGGCAGCCATCCCTGCCGGAAAGGCTGACACCGCTGACGTCAAAGCTGTTTCGGCGCGGGCAACATATGAACGGTTTCCTTTTGGTCTGGGCCGTTCTGTCGATCCTTTGCGGCGGCGTACTGGCGCAGGTGCATCTGGAACCGGTTCCGGTGGATCGTTGGGGCGGATTGTTCCTCACACTGATCATTGCATCCTTTGCGATTACCATGTCCATTCCGGTCGGCATTCTGCTGGCACTCGGGCGACGCTCGAAACTACCGGTCATTCACTGGCTATCGATGATGTTGATCGAACTGGTGCGCGCGGTGCCGCTGATTACCGTTCTGTTCATGGCCGTCACCCTTTTGCCGATCTTTTTGCCAAGCGGTGCCGAGCCCGACAAGCTGTCGCAAGTCCTGTTTGCGGTCTGCCTGTTTGCCGGGGCCTATATGGCCGAAAACATTCGCGGCGGCCTGCAAGCCATTCCCGACGGCCAATATGAAGCCGCCCAGACACTGGGGCTTGGCTATTGGCTGACGATGGGCCTGATCATTCTGCCACAGGCCATGCGGCTGATGATCCCCAACATCATGACATCCTTTATCAGCATGCTCAAAGACACGACCCTGGTTTCGATCATCGGCCTGTTCGACATCATGCTGATGGCGCGCAATATCTCCAACGACAAAAACTGGATCGGCCTGCATACAGAGCCGCTTGCCCTGATTTCGATCCTGTTCTTTGTGATGTGCTACGGCATGTCGCAATACAGCCTGAACCTTGAAAAACGACTGAAAGCGCATCGCTCATGACTCTGTCTGATCCGCAGGCACCGGCAGGCAAACTGTCCCGCCCGGCCATTGAAATCGATAACCTGAACAAATGGTTTGGATCCTATCACGCATTGCGTGACGTCTCCCTGACCGTTGGCGAGCAGGAAATCATGGTGGTGTGCGGCCCCTCTGGCTCCGGCAAGTCCACTTTGATCCGTTGCCTCAATCATCTTGAGGAATATCAGGAGGGCCGGATTTGCGTCTTCGGGCAGGAACTTGCCCGCGACCAGAAAAGTGACCGGTTCATTCATCAAACCATGGGCATGGTATTTCAGAACTTTAATCTGTTTCCCCATCTGACGGTTTTACAGAACTGCACGCTTGGCCTGACATGGTTGCGCAAGAAAACCGAAAGCGAAGCCCGCGATATCGCCATGGGATTGCTTGAACGTGTTGGCATCGAGCATCTTGCGGATCGCTTCCCCGGGCAGCTCTCCGGCGGTCAGCAACAGCGCGTGGCGATTTCGCGCTCCCTCGCGATGGACCCCAAAATCATGCTGTTTGATGAACCGACATCAGCCCTTGACCCCGAAATGGTCAAGGAGGTGCTTGATGTGATGGTCAAGCTTGCTGAAACCGGCATGACCATGGTGTGTGTCACCCACGAAATGCAGTTCGCCCGTCAGGTCGCTGATCGCGTGGTGTTCATGCAGGACGGCGAAATTGTTGAAGTTGGCCCACCTGAGCAAGTCCTCTTGCATCCGCAATGGGATCGCACGCGGGAGTTCCTCAATCACATTCTTTAGGTCCTGATCCCCTAATCCCCGATACACGCCCTGAAACGGAACACATCGAGATGTTGGCAAAACATTCATCGAACTATATCCATGCGCCTTATTGGCAGGCGGCCATCGCGCCGAAAAAAACAGAAGCATCGATCAACCACCGCGATCTTCCCAAGCGTGCCGATACTGTCATTGTCGGCGGGGGCTATACCGGCATCTCGGCCGCCATCACCCTTGCCCGTGCCGGGCAGAAAGTCGTTGTTTTCGAAGCCGACGCGTTCGGTAACGGCGCCAGCAGCCGCAATGGCGGAATGCTTGGCCCGAGCTTCAGCAAGCTGGGTGAAAATGGCCTTGAACGCCAATATGGCCGCGAACAGGTTCACGCCACGATCCGCGAAAGTCTCGCCGCCTTTAACTGGCTGGTCGATTTCATCCGCAACGAACAGATCGACTGCGACCTTCAGATTTGCGGCCGTTTTCGCGGCGCCAGTCACCCCGCTCACTATGCCGGTCTGATCGAACAGGCCAGCGAAATCGCCAAGATTGTCGACTTCCCCGCGATTGAAATCAGCCGCACCCAACAGGGCGACGAAGTCGGATCGAACGCCTATTACGGCGGCGTGGTTTATCCGACCGATGGCGCGGTCCATCCGGCCAAGCTTTTTCACGGTCTGTGTGAAATTGCAAAGCGCGACGGGGCATTACTGTTTGATCACAGTCCCGTACGTCAGGTGATCAAAAACAACAGCCAGTTCAACATCAGCATCGATGACAAGAAAATCACCGCCGATCATGTCATCATCGCGACCAACGGATATACCGGCGGGCCGTTCGGTAAATTCAAACGCCGCCTGATTCCGATCCGATCCGCGATGATTGCAACCGAAGAACTGCCGGAATCCGTCATCCGGTCGGTGTCACCCAAACTACGCTGTCACGGCAGTACCGAACGCCTGTCGGTCTATTACCGTCCCTCCCCCGATGGCAAACGCATCCTGTTTGGCGGTCGATCGCTTGGGTATGGAGATTGCCCGCAGATATATCATAAATACCTGCAGGACTTCATGACGCGCCTGTTCCCGCAGCTATCAAACGCAAAACTTGATTACGTCTGGTCGGGCAAAATCGCCTACACCTTCGATCATGTCCCGCATATCGGGGTAATGGATGGCATGCATTATGCCATGGGCTATTGCGGATCGGGCGTCGGACGGGCGAATTACTTCGGACGCAAGATTGCGCAAAAGGTGCTTGATCAGGCCGAAGGTTACACAATCTTTGAAGAATTCCCCTTCAAGACCCGCCCGTTCTATACCGGTCATCCGTGGTTCCTGCCCGCGATCATGAAATGGCACAGCTTGGCGGATCGACTTGGGTTTTAGGGGCGGCATTAATCCCCCTCGGAAATAAGAAAAGGGCGGCCCGACGGAGCCGCCCTTGCTTGTCTTTTAATCCATAGCCGATTGCTGGGGCCTATGCCGCATCCTGTTCGAACTGCAACCTGGCCAGACGGCCATAAAGCGGGTTTGATTCCATAAGTTCCTGATGGGTCCCTATGGCAATCAGCTTTCCGTCATCAATCACGGCAATCCGGTCGGCATGCAGCACGGTTGCCAGTCGATGGGCAATCACAAGGGTGGTGCGTGTTGCCATGATGGTTTCAAGTGCCTTCTGGACCACCTGCTCGCTTTCGGCATCCAGCGCACTGGTGGCTTCGTCAAGCAGCAGAACCGACGGATTGCGCAGGATTGCGCGTGCAATCGCGATGCGCTGGCGCTGCCCACCCGAAAGACGAACGCCCCTTTCCCCCAGGAAGCTGTCAAAACCGTCGGGCAACCGATCAAGGAATTCGGTTGCATGGGCGGCATCGGCCGCCGCCCGGACGTCCTCGTCGGACGCGTCAGGGCGGCCATAGCGGATGTTTTCCCACGCATTGGCGGCAAAAATCACCGGATCCTGCGCCACCAGACCAATCCGTTCGCGCACGGCTATCGGATCAGCCGTACGGATATCGACGTCATCGACTTTGATCACGCCGTTCGCCGGATCGTAGAATCGCAGCAGAAGCTGAAACACCGTGGTTTTGCCCGCACCCGACGGGCCGACAAGTGCGACGGTTTCCCCCGGTTTGACCTGCAACGAGAAACCGGTCAGTGCCGAGCGGTCCGGGCGCGCCGGATAATGGAAAGTGACGTTTTCAAAACTGACATGGCCAAGATGTTTTTGCGGCATCTGGACGGGGTTTGCCGGTGCGGCAATCGCCGGTTCGGTTTCAAGCAACCCCATCAGGCGTTCAGCCGCCCCCGCCGCGCGTTGCAGATCACCGATCACTTCACTAATGGCACCGACGGAACCGGCAACAACAATGGCATAGAACACAAACGCCGAAAGGTCCCCGGCCGAAATCGTGCCATCAAGCACGTCATGCCCGCCGATCCACAAAATCGTCCCCACCGCGCCAAACACCATGACGATGACGATGGCAGTCAGAAGGGCGCGCGCCGAAATACGCGAAATCGCGGTTTTGAATGCGCCTTCGACGAAGCCATCAAACTTGTCGCTTTCAATCTTTTCGTGGGTATAGGCCTGAACCGTCCGCAGGGCATTGAGCGATTCTTCGGAAAAGGCACTGACATCGGCAATGCGATCCTGTGCCTCACGCGACAGGCGGCGTACCCGGCGCCCGTAACCGATGATCGGCACAACCACCAACGGCACGACCAGCAAAACAAGTGCGGTCAGTTTGGGGCTGGTGATCGCCAGCATGGTCAGACCGCCGACAAACATCAGGATATTGCGCAGCGCAATCGAAACACTTGATCCGATCACGACCTGCAAAAGGGTGGTGTCTGTTGTCAACCGCGAGAGGACTTCACCCGTCCGGGTAACCTCAAAGAATCCCGGATCCAGCCGGATGATGTGGGCGTAAACCGCCGAACGGATATCGGCAACCACGCGCTCCCCGATCCACGATACCAGAAAGAACCGGGCATAGCTTGCCCCGGCCATAAGCAGCGTTACGGCAAACAGAACAAAAAGCGCCTGATCAAGCAGGGAGGCATTGCCATCGGCAAACCCCTGATCAACAAGCATGCGCAACCCGCTGCCAAGCGCAAGCACCGTGCCCGACGCAACAACCAGTGCCACCATCGCACCGGCAACCTGCAACCTGTAGGGCCGAACGAAGGGGATAATGGCGCGAAGAGCGGAGAAATTACGACTGGAGTCCCTGTCTGCAAGACGGGGTGAAGTACGAGGATTTAATGCCACAGCAGCCTTCCAGTTTACGCTTTTCCTGCCATTTCCATGATCGGATCAGTCGAGATCAAGTCGCCGACCGGTCTTCACCGCAAGATCAGCCGAAAGCTGATCGGTCAGCGTCGTCGACCCGCGGGTCGAGGTCCAGCTTTCATTGTCTTCATCGAAATCATAATGGCTGGCCCCGCTGACCGGCGAGGACATCCATATCTGGCGGTTCGGACCATGTTTATTGATGATGAACTGTTCACCCGAGTCGAGCTCGATCGTCAGGATTCCCGATTGCAGATCGACATCAAGATCATCGCCCATCTCGTCATCTATATGATCCGAGAGGGTTTCGATGGTGTCATCAGCAAGCTGATGGAAGCGGGTTTCATCAAGGGCCACGATCAACACTCCGTCTGTCAAAAGGGGCAAAACGCCCCCTGGCAAGGCGACAATTCCATATGCTGGCGCACCATACTATATAAAGAGTCTCGCGCAAGTCCGCATCACACAGGAACCACGGATTATTACCCGATGCGGTGTGCAATATCACCCTGCCCGCTGGGAAAAAACGCCTATCGCAACCGTTAATCAGGCTTTATCCAATAATTCCCGGATACAGGGGTTGCATAGGTCGATTTTTTACCTTATACACCGCGCTTCAAATTCCGGAGTGATAGGCGATGAAAAAAGACATCCATCCCGATTACCATGAAATCACCGTTCAGATGACGGACGGCAGCAGCTTCACCACCAAATCGACCTGGGGCAATCCGGGCGACGTTCTGAAGCTTGACATCGATCCGAAAAGCCATCCGGCTTGGACTGGTGTTCATCGTCTGCTCGACAGCGGCGGTCAGCTCGCGAAGTTCAAAAAACGCTTCGCCGGTTTCAATATCGGTAATAACTAAGCAAATTTCGCCTTCCTGGCGATTTATGGGATCAGCGCCCGCTAGCGTCTTCATGATGCTGCGGGCGTTTTTCTTTTCCGGATGCAGAATCAAATCACATGCAACCCAGCCATACGCGGCCTCTAACCATATTTAATGGTCATCCGGACATTTTCTTGCCATAATCTTCAACCGGCGCTATACCGCGCGGAGAACGGGGATGGGGTCCCCCTATTGTCAGGAAGACTGGGCTAAGCGAATGAACCAGGTGATTGCGCGCACCCAGGTCAGTTATGAGGTCTATGTAAAAGACCGTTCAGGGCGTTGGGAAATTCACGCCCACTTTACCGGTGCGCAGAAAAAGCAGGCCGAGGAAGAGGCACGCTCGCTTGAAAAGATGGCGCATGTCTCGGCTGTGAAGGTCATTCGCGAAGTCTATAACCACGCGACCAATGCCGCGGATGAATATGTCATCTATGAAACGCGGCAAAGCGGCGCAAAAGACAAACCCCAGAACGCACCAAAGACAGCACCAACCCGCCCGGCCCCGGCGCGTGCGCCAGCAAGCCCCCCCGAACAGGTTTCCCCCCCGGCCCCAAAACCGGCCCGGACAAAGGTCAAAACCGCCAGCCCGGATGAAAGCCCGGGCCTCATTGCTGTGGCGCTGAAACTGGTGATGGCGTTTTGCATCGCGATTGCCATCGGTCTGGCTGCGATGCTTGGCGCATCTCACGGGCTTGAATATCTGCCGCGTATGGGACTTTCGATCAGTCAGGGCTTCTACGACAAGGCCAATTTCATATCCTTTATTGTCGGCTTCCTTGCCAGTGCGACACCGATGCTGATGAGCATCACAAGCAAATTCAAGGGCAAGGCACGAACAGAGCCGGCGCAACAGCCCGTGGCCAAACGTTCCGCCAGACCGGGGCGCAAGACGGCATCGCCGAACCGCCCGTCCTTATCGGGCAGCTTTGCAGAAATGGCCGCCGAGGTTGCGCGTTCTGAAAATGAAGCAATGCCCGACATCGATGCGGATGAAACCGACGATACCCAATCCGCATCCGAACCGCGCGATGACGGCATCCCCGATCAGCCAATGACCGTAACGCCAGCCCTTCAGGCCACGCGCGAGGTCATGAAATCCTTCATCGCCGGTTCGATAGAAGCCATCAAGCGGACCGTTCCGAACATGGACGCCTATCACAAATTCGGCGTCAATCTATACGTTGCCGGTGCCTGTGACGCCTGTAGCGAGAAGAACGCCCTTGGCACCAGTCAGGGACGAAGTGTTCTGAAGGACTGCATTTCCGCACTTGGGGCAACCCACAATATGGCCGACACATTCTGCAAGAATGTTGACAGCTATATCCTGGAACCAAAATACAAGGACATGTATGGCGCGGGCAGAAGCTCGATGGATGCCTACATGAAGGACGAGCAGAGCATCACCACATCGGTGTCGCGTGCGATTGCGTCATGGTCGGAAAAGCCGACTGGCGCGCCAGCAAACGCGAATAACAAGCTGCATGCGCTGATGTTTACCGACATCGTCAATTCGACCCAGATGACCCAGCAACTGGGTGATGTCGGCGCCCAGAAGATGGTGCATATCCACAACCAGATCGTGCGCACTGCCCTGATCAATAATTACGGCAAGGAAGTGAAGCATATGGGGGATGGCATCATGGCCGTGTTCCCGTCGTCTGCAAGTTCCGTCGAAGCCGCCATCGAAATTCAGCGCAACATGGCGCAGCATAATGGCCGCGAGGACCTGAAATTCCAGATTCGCATCGGCATCAATGCCGGCGAGGCCATTGCCGAAGAAAACGATCTGTTTGGCAGCGTCGTGCAGCTTGCCGCACGTGTCTGCGCCCAGGCCGGTGGGGATGAAATTCTGGTATCGCAGAACGTGAAGGATACCTACGCCGGCAGCCGGGCGACCTTCACATCGAAAGGCACACGCCAGATGAAGGGCTTTGCCGAACCGATAGAAGTCTTTGCCGCGACCCCGCGCGCCTGAAGCATTTTGCCTTTAATCTGAAGAAGGTCGCTGAACCGTTGCTCAGGCTGAACAGCGTGCCGCGACCTGAAGCTCCATCCGCGCCGTTCGCATATAAAGCGAATGGGCCCGTTCCATAAGATCGCGAAGGGCGGGGGGAAATCCTGTTTCTTCGTCGCAGTCGTCACGAACACAGATTTGCAGATCGACCATCAGATCATCAATATCAACCGCATCTTCCCAATCAATCTCGCCCTCTTCAACCGCCCGCACCGCAAGCAGCCACGCCATCGCCCGAATCAGGCGGCTGGTCATGCGCATCTCCTCAACGAATTGCTTCATTTTGGCACTGCCGTGAATCCCATGGCGCGATGCGGTTCGATTTGCGGAAAGATAATTACGCGCCTCCACCAGCAGGGTGAAAGCCTCGTCATAGGTTCGCGAAAGAGGAACAATCGCGAAGTTGCTTTGATAGGGTTGCCCGATCCCGGTCGGGTGATCCTTTTTTGCCATAAAGCTTATATGGGAAACGGACACCGGGCTTCAAGCATCCGGTAAAATTTGCTCTGAATTTGCCCCGAAATAGCCCGAAATAGAAAGACCGCCCCAAAGGGCGGCCTTGCCTCAACCTGCTAAACTTGCCGGACTTTTTTTTATTCTTGATCTTGTTTGTGGCCGAACTCTAGCTAGCGGTTGGCAAGGGGTCAAGGTAATAAGTGTCGGAAATATGACAGTACGTATTAATACGTACCGAAATACGTATAAACAGTACGTAAAAGGCGAAAACATAAAAAGAACCGCCCTGAATTCGGGCGGTTCAGTTTAACAGGGAGGCATCGAAACATCACGTTCGACAAGGGGCCAAACAGTGGCCCACTACCCATATATAAGACGGTAAGTTTAAGATTCAATTAACCGGAGGTTTAAAAATATATCCTCACGTTTAATGTTTTGGCGTACCCGCCCCCGTCAGTTCTTGAAAAGCGCTTCCGCCCCGGCACGAACACCATTGCGATGCTCCATTGCCGCATCAACCCGCACCAGTTCCTGCTCCAGGGCGGCTCGATAATCGACAAGGTTTTCAATCGACATTCCGTCAAGGCTCCGCGGCAGGCCGAACATCGCGGCCAAAGGTTTTTGCAGGTCGTCTTCTTCCACAGTCATCCTCCTTTGACATTTTGCCCCTGGCGGTTTTGCCGCTATTACATAGGGATCGAATTTATCATTCGCTATGGAGTTTTGTCATGACCTTGCCAGACGACCTTGCCCCAAGCCTTGCCCCAGACCTTGCCAAAGACATGCAGGCAATCGAAATCCGTATTGACGGCGAAAACCGCTATCTTGCCACGGGCAAGGTCGCGATGCCGGAAATCGCGCAGGGCGAGGTTCTGGTGCGTATTCGTGCCGCCGGGGTCAACCGGCCCGATCTGATGCAGGTGGCCGGGATGTATCCCCCGCCCCCCGGCGCGTCGGAAATCCCGGGGCTTGAACTTTCCGGTGAAATTGTCGCCACCGCCCCCGATGTCACGACATGGAAGGTTGGTGATCAGGTTTGCGCGCTGGTCACCGGCGGCGGCTATGCCCAATATGCCGCGGTCCCCGCCGCCCAATGCCTGCCGGTCCCGGCTGGTCTTTCCATGACAGAAGCCGCAAGCCTGCCTGAAACATTCTTTACCGTCTGGCATAATGTTTTTGACAAGGCCGGGCTGAAATCCGGCGAAACCTTCCTTGTTCATGGTGGCACATCGGGGATCGGCACCACCGCGATCCAGCTTGCCAAGGCATTTGGCGCGCGCGTTATCACAACCGCCGGCAGCGATGACAAATGCCAGGCCTGTCTGGACCTTGGTGCGGATATCGCCATCAATTACAAAACACAGGATTTCGTCGAACAGGTAAAATCCGCAACCGATGGCAAGGGGGCCGATGTCATCCTTGATATGGTGGCGGGCGACTATGTTGGCCGCAATTTCAAGGCGGCTGCGATGGAAGGCCGCATCCTGATCATTGCCTTCCTGAACGGACCAAAGGCCGAAACCAACTTTATCCCGCTTCTGTTAAAGCGCCTGACCCTGATGGGATCAACCCTGCGCTCCCAGCCGGTTGCAAACAAGGGTGCCATCGCCCAAAAGCTTCGCGAACAGGTCTGGCCGCTATTTGAAAACGGCACGATCAAACCGGTCATTTACCAAACCCTGCCGATGGATCAGGCCCAACAGGCGCATGAGATTTTGCAGGGTGGCGCACATGTTGGAAAAGTGGTACTGGAAGTGCCTTGATCGTTTACGGATCCGGGTTGAAGGCATATCGATCACCATCGACTTCACCCTTTCCCGGCAACAGGCCTTCGATTGCGGGTCGAAAAGAAATATTCTTTTCGATAACCTGCAACAGATTGTTGCTTTTAACCGCACATTGATCGAAAAGAGCGCTGTGGCGGTTCCAGCGACGCGCGGCACTCACCTTGGGTTGCCTTTGCTGCGTTGCCGGAACACCAAAACAGATTATATTCTGGGGCAGATATTCCCGCGTATTTGGGGTTCATCCCATCGCCGGTCTCCAGAGAGAGAAAGAGTAAACAGGAGGAATTATGGCTCAGCCCCTCATGCCCAAAGCAACGGCCGTATGGCTTATCGACAATACCGGTTTGTCGTTCCGGCAGATTGCAGCCTTTACCGAGCTGCATGAACTGGAAATTCAGGCCATCGCCGATGGCGATGTCAATCAGGGGATTGTCGGCCTTGATCCGGTTGCCAATGGTCAGTTGACCAAAGACGAGATCGCGCGCTGCGAAGCTGATCCGCGTGCATTGCTGAAAATGGCAAAGTCCGACCTGCCGCGTCCGCGCGCGCATGGCAAAGGCGCACGTTACACCCCGGTTTCAAAACGCCAGGATCGCCCGAATGCGATTGCATGGCTGCTCAAACACCACCCGGAACTCTCGGATGCGCAGATTTGCAAACTGATCGGGACCACCAAGGACACGATTGGCAAAATCCGCGACCGCACGCATTGGAATTCGGCCAACCTGACGCCGCGCAACCCGGTGACCATGGGGCTTTGCATCGAACTTGACCTTGAAAAACAGGTCGTGATCGCACGCAGCAAGAACCCGGAAAAGGTCGTCAAGAATGTCGAGCCCGATCCGCTGCCCGAAGAATTGCAGATCAACCCGGAACCGGATTATCCCGGCAAAAAGGATGATCGCAAGAAAGACGAACCCAAAACATCCGATTACATGGAAGCAGCAGAAAACCTGTTCCGCTCCTGATCGATGCAAAGGCCGCCCACCGGGGCGGCCTTTTCTCTTTGGCGACCAACCCAAAAGCGAATATGTTTTGTTTCATATGAATGCCGTGAAACGGTAATATTCCTGAAATGAACACGACATAACATTCGTTCAAACAAAACCGCGAAACAACCGCCAAAGAACCCCTCATGCAAAAACGTCCGACTGAACGTCAGGCCAGTATCGTTGAACTTGTCCGTGCTGACGGTTTCAAGACCATTGAACAGCTTGCCGAACGTTTTCAGGTAACCCCGCAAACCATCCGCCGCGATGTAAACGCCCTTTGCGACGAAGGATTGCTGCGCCGTCGCCATGGCGGGGTTGAACCGGCGCTCGAACATGAAAACATCGCCTATCGGGCGCGCAAGGTTCTGCATGTGAATGAAAAGCGCAAGATCGCGGCCCTTGTCGCGCGCGCCATTCCCGATGGCGCATCCCTGTTCTTTTCAATCGGCACCACGCCGGAACTGGTGGCAAGTGCGCTTTTGCAGCATCGCGGTTTGCGGATTTTCACCAACAACCTCAATGTGGCCTATGTCGCTGCCACCAATGACAGCTTTGACGTCACCCTGATTGGTGGCCGGTTGCGCAATCGGGATCGCGATGTTCTCGGGCCGGAGGTCGAGGCCTTCTTTAACAGCTACAAGGTCGATTACGGCATTTTCGGCGTTGGCGGCATTGATGCCGATGGCAGTCTGCTGGACTTTGACGAACAGGAAGTCCGCGCACGTTCCGCCATTCTGACCAACTCGCGCCAGACCTATCTGGTCGCCGATCATACCAAGTTTGGCCGCAATGCCGTGGTGCGCGGCGGCTCTGTCACACAGGTCACCGCCTTCTTTACCGATTGCGCGCCGCCCGATGCCATCGTCCAGATGATCGAAAAGAACGGGGTTGCCCTGCATATCCCCGAACCAAACGCCGAATTCCCGACCTTCTACGTCCCCGAAGAAGACTGAGTTAGCGTCCAGTCGCGGGCCGCCGCAATCAATCCGTTGCGGACTTCACGCAATCCGCTGCCCATCACCTTGTCGCGCCGGACAACAAGCGCAAGACGGCGCGCAAGGTCCGGGGCAAGCTTGCGGGTTTTGATCGGGAACTGTGTCCGGCCCAACCGCGCGCCCATGACGGGCAAAATCGTTGCCCCCAACCCGGCCCCGACCAGCTCCTTGATCGCCTCGACACTGCCAAGTTCCATGATCGAATGCCCGGCAACACCGGCGGCCCGCAGCCAGTCATCAACAATCGTGCGCGTCTGCCCACCGCGTTCATACAGAACCAATGGAATATCTGCCAGATCGGCCGGCCGGACCAGATCGGGCACATCCATCCCGTCGGCAAAGATCGCGACAAACGGATCGGTCAGAACCGGCACGATATCCAGACTGCGCCCGCTGGCCGGTAATGTCACCAGCCCGATATCAAGGCTGTTTTCCTCAATCGATTTCAGAACGTCGCTGGTATTGCCGGTCCGAACGATGATTTCAAGCCCCGGAAAACGCCGCTGCAACTGTTCCAGAACCTTTGGCAGGAAATAGATACACGCCGTCGCACCGGTTCCAATCCGCACCTGCCCGACCGTGCCATTGGCAAATCCCGCCACCGCGTCCAGGGCGTTCTGAACCGATGCGTCAATCTCCCCCACCCGATCCAGCAATGCCTGCCCGGCGGGTGTTGGCATCGCGCGTTTGCCGACGCGCTCAATCAACCGCACGCCAAGACGATCTTCAAGCTGGCGGATCTGTTGACTGATCGCAGGCTGGCTTAAATTCTGCCGTGCGGCGGCGGCTGAAAAACTGCCAAGTTCGATCACATCGGCAAAGGCATGCACCTGATCAAGGTTAAGGCCACGCATCTAAAACTATTCCTTATGATCCGCATAAGAATACAAATCTTATCTTATTTCAGACGACCGGCTAATGTCACGCCATACCGTCAATTTCCGAGATGGAATGCACATCAATGTCGACCGATACACTGCCCGCCGCCGCCAAAACTTCCGATCTCGTCATACGCGATGCCGATCATGCCGACATTGCCGCCATCACCGCGATTTACGGCCATCATGTTCTGACCGGCACCGCCTCGTTCGAAGAAATCCCGCCATCCGAAACCGAAATCACCAATCGCTTTGAGGCCATCCGTGGATATGGCCTGCCCTATCTGGTCGCCCTGCGCGGTGATGAGGTTGTCGGCTATTGCTATGCCAGTCTCTATCGCCCGCGTTCGGCCTATCGCCACACGGTGGAAAATTCGATCTATGTCGCGCCCGATTGCATCGGAAACGGGATCGGGGCGGCTCTGATGGCGGCTCTTCTCGAACGCTGCGAAGCCGGTCCGTGGCGGCAGATGGTTGCCGCCATTGGCGATAGCGAAAATCACGCATCCATTGCCCTGCATCGGAAATTCGGCTTCGACATGACAGGAACCTTCCACAATGTCGGCTACAAGTTCGGCACGTGGCTTGACTCCGTCATGATGCAGCGCCCGCTTGGCTCCGATAAACCGGTGATCCCCGGCCCGACGGATAAATGATCACCCGCGCACTTGTCATAAAGCTGGGGCTGGGGCAGCTCATCAGTTGGGGGACGGCCTATTATCTGATTGGCAATTTCGGCACCCTGATCGCGCAACATCACGGCTGGCCCAGCAGCGTGGTTTATGCGGGCTTTTCGGCAAGCCTTCTGACCATGGCGGTCATATCCCCCTTTTGCGGCAGGATGATAGATCGTCATGGCGGGCGGATCATCATGACATTGGGGACATGCCTCAATGCCCTTGGCTGTCTGATCCTTGCATTTGCCGATCAGCAGATCCTGCATTTCATCGGCTGGATCGTTCTTGGGCTTGCGATGCGTGCCACCCTTTATGATGCGGCATTTGCCGCGCTCGCCCGGATTGGCGGGCGCGATGCCAGACGGGCGATGGGGCAGATCACGCTTTTTGGCGGCCTGGCCTCAACCGTTTTCTGGCCGCTCGGCCATTTGATCCAGTCGGAATTTGGCATCACCATCGCCCTTGTCGCCTATACCGGTTTCGCCCTTCTGACCGTCCCGATGTATGCCGCCATCCCCGATGCCCGACATGGCGCACCTTCGGGAACTGGAACGGGAACGGGAACCGGCACCAACCCGACCGATGACGCCGATGATACCGATGACCACGGACTGGCAACGCATCAACGCCTGTGCGGCTTTCTGTATGCCGTGATCGTCACCCTGCTCAATGTCGTGAATGCCGCGATGTCAGCCCACATGATCGCCATCCTGATCGGTCTTGGCTTAACCACCGCCGCCGCGATCAATGCCGCATCCCTGCGCGGTATCGGACAATCCGCGGCGCGTGCCGCCGAAATCCTGTTTGGCAAACGCATCGCCCCGGCAAGCCTGACATTGTTTGCAACCGCCATTTTACCGCTCTGCTTCGTCCTTGCCTTCTGGGGCGATCAGTTTGCGATTGCCGCCATGACCTTCACCCTGCTTTACGGCGCAGCAAACGGCGTGCTGACGATCACGCGTGGAACCCTGCCCCTGATGATCTTTGGCAATGCACGATACGGTCATCAGGTCGGACGATTACTGGTACCGGGATTTATCCTCTCCGCCCTCGCACCCAGCCTTTACGAACGCGCCATCACACATTGGGGCCCCACCGGCGCACTCTGGCTTTCCATCGCCCTGCTGGCCTGTGCCTTCGGTGCAGCCATGTGGCTTTATCTGCTCTTACGCCCGCAAAGCTCTGAAACCCACCCTGACCCCATCGCCCGATAGACATCCCTCGTAAAAGCCCCGCAAATCAAATCTGCGGGCCACACTAGCATCACGTCGCGTTCAGAACTTCAGGTCTAAGGTAATCATCACATCTGCGCGCTGCGCAGCCGGATCCCCGGACAGGCTCAACTTACTCGAAAATCTGTCATCAATATCTGCCAGTGTTGCGCCAGCGGAAATTTCAGGCGTGCCGCTATCAGACAGGCTGGTACCGACATAAGGCGACGCCGTTCCGGCAAAGCTTCCATCCCGCCCCGTAAACGAAATACCATAAGCAACCAAACCGCTCAGGGTATATTCGCTGTAGTCATCACGCCCAACCATGCGCGACCCTTCGATTGACCCCGACAGGCCAGTCCCGCCCGAGGCAAACCGCACACCACCACCAAGGTCAAACGCCCCGGCATCGCCATTGGTCTGGTCGGTGAAATCGTGGATATAACCCGCTTTGACATATGGCGTCAGGGACGTCTCGCTTATCTGGAAAGAATAGGCCAGCTCGGCATTCGGCTTTAACTGAACGGTATTGACCGAGGATTCAGCAACCCGGCTACCGTCACTTTCGGTATAGGCAGCAAGCGTATTGCGCGACGTCAATGCACCCAGCCCCCCCGTAACCCGAAACGGGCTATCTGCAATTGGCTGGAAAGTCTGGCGTGCATCAACCTGCAGATACCAGGTCTGGCTGTCGGTATTTCCCGTCACAGTGCTATTGCGGCTTCTGGCAACATCCCCGAACGCATAACCCGCAATCGCCGAGAAGGTCAGCATGTCCGACGGTCTATAGATCACATAGGGCGAGAGGTTCCACGTATCCTCTTCGTAAGTGCCGCTATCAAAGGTGGTCGTAATGTCGGTTTGAGCGTAGCCGACAGACATACCCGCCACCAGTGCGGGCGAAAAACGATAGTCCGCACCGACATTGTACCCCCAGACGCTGCCGTCGTAACGGCTGTCCTCGCCCGTCCGGTTGCGCGTATTCTCGATATCGGTAAAGGACCCATGCCCCCAGATCGTAATCGGACTTTCACGAGACAGCAGCGTTCGTTGTTCCGCCCCATCCGTTGCACTATCAGCGTTTTGCGCCGCCGCAAGCACACGCGACGTATCGAAAGACGCAAGCATCGCCAACCCGCCCAGGGTTGTCCCCTCCGTGCGCGTTTTCTTGCCCATGGGATCATCAAGCAAGCTTGATGAAGCAAAACCGAATTGCTGTGTCGGTGCCGCGGTATCTGGCACTGTTCCGATATCTGGGCCGGCTGTCACATTAGCCACCCGCGATCCGAAATTCTGGCCGATGATCACAGATTGCGCCCGTGTTGCCGAACCTTGAAGCGCGCGCAGGGCAGCGGCCGAGCTATCAGAGGATGCAGCATCAGCAGTCGTGATTGTGACCGATGCACTGTTGAAGGTCGTAGCACCCCCTACCACTAGGGTATAATTGACGGTCATCCGGATCGTCGCCCCGTTCTCCCCATCAATGGTGACCGTCGCGGTTTCATTAGTGGCATTAGCGCGATCCGTTGAGCAAGCATCACCCGCGGCGGCGTTAAAAGTGCCAATGCTACATCCTCTATGCGCTGTATTGCTACTGCCGGTTCCGATCTTGAATTGCTCGTTTGAGAGGTTCGAGTTGTTGACCTCGAAGACGATGTCGCGCAATGCGTTGCTGGAGCCACTACCGTTTACTGCGGCGCAGGTACCGACACTGTCGTCGTAGGCCACATGAGAGGTCGATGCATTGGCTGCTGCGAGGTTGGTGCAGGTGATTGTCGTCGTTGCCGCAAATGCGTCACGCCCATCACCGGTCATAAAGCCACAAAAGATGGTCATCGCCAAAAGCAGCGACGATGGCAATTTAACGATATTGATCATACAGGTCCCCCCGAACCATTCCGCACCCAACAGCTTAACCACAAACAACTCTGCGTTGCACAACAACCTGATTAGCCAAAATTTTTATTGTGATCAACCTCTTATGAGCCACAAAAACGACGCGCGGCTCCACCACGCGCACACTTTAGGCCCTGTGTCGCTTCTTTTTGGTCGGGAGCCTATCTTCAATCCAAAGTGGTTTAACCAGCCTTCCATGCGATTTACAGCATGTCCGAAATCGCTTTGTAAAGATGCCCCGACACGGGCAAGGTGGGCGGTATATTTCCGGCAATCATCGGACAACGGATCATCCGTCGGCACCTTGAACGCATCACGATAATAAATCATGTCATCAATACTCATCCCCGGCGCATTGGCCATCTGTCCGTAACTGGCAGTTCAAACCCCGCCAAGGGCTGGATAAATCAACGCCGCCCCCGGAACCCGGCCCCCAAAGCTCTCTTCGCGCGCCCGGACCGCAATCCCGGCAGCCAACATGCCACCTGCACTGTCGCCAGCCAGAACGATCTTCTTGCCTGAATGCGCCCGGCGATCTGATCCGTGCCTTTGCCGATCCGCCGGTCTTGCATTTCACGGGTTGGGTTGGGTTGGGTTGGGTTGGGCTGGGCTGGGCTGGGTTGGGTCGGATCGGCTCTGCTATGCTCGGTTCTGGCCCTGCCATGCCTGCCCCGCCATTCCGATGCCGCCCTTGCCACACTGACCGGGCTTGGCGGACGTGATGCAGGACGGGCAAATCTCCTGCCCGGCGTTCGCATGGCTTGGCGGTCTGGCAGTCTCGCGGCCTGACGGTTTCGTAGCTCCGCCGTCTGGCGATCTGGCAATCGACGGAGCTGTCGCACCTGCCGATCTGATCCAGTCGCAATTCGGCCCTGCTGCAACCATCACCGTCACCATCGCCCCCCTTTCGGGTTTGCCTCTTTCGCCTTCCCGACACTTCCGGCACGTCCCCCTGCCCGAAGGACACATTTCTCCCGTCATGACTAACAACCGTTTTTCGCCAATGCTCCCCGAAACTTATCGAGGCTGTCGGGCATCACCGCCCGGACGCACGTCCCCCGTAATGACTTTTCCATCCGCCATCAATACCCCTGTGGCAACGTCGTCGTCGCCCTCTCAGCCATTCATATCGCTGAACAATCATCGTCACTTTCCTGTCTTTCCGGCCCGAAACGCAAAAACCCGCAAAAGCGCATCACGCTTTGCGGGTTTTTGATCCGGGTGCATTTGTCCCGTTGACTTTGTCTTTATGGCACAGACAAAGGAACAAATCAAGAACATTTTACCGAAAACTCGAAAAAACTTCCGGTGAAAACTCACTCTCCAGAAAATGATTTGTTTTTCAATATGTTATGAACCGCATCCCCGGCCCCAATAAAAGCCGCCCGCAGGATAAATCCGGCGGGCGGTCAAGTTGGCCCGTGCTTATCCGGGCATCAGGAGTTTGCGTTACTCGCTGCTTACGCCGATTTGGCGTAACCGATATCTTTCAGGGCTTCGGCAATTTCCGGCAAAATGCCCGGATCATCAATGGTTGCCGGGGCGTTATATGCCTCCCCATCCGCGATGGATCGCATGGTTTTACGAAGGATTTTGCCAGACCGGGTTTTGGGCAGGCGGTCCACGATGGTGGCCTGCTTAAACGCCGCAACCGGCCCGATCTGATCGCGCACCATCGCAACCACTTCCTTGATGATCGCCTCATGCGGGCGGTCCACCCCGGATTTCAGAACCACAAAGCCAAGCGGTAATTGTCCCTTAAGGTCATCATGCACCCCGATCACCGCACATTCGGCGACATCGGGATGCCCCGAAAGCACTTCTTCCATTGCCCCGGTCGACAATCGATGCCCTGCGACATTGATGATGTCATCCGTCCGCGACATCACATAGACATAGCCGTCCTCATCGATAAAACCGGCATCCCCGGTGGCGTAATAGCCCGGAAATTCTTCAAGATAGGCCGATTTGAACCGATAATCATTCTGCCAAAGGGTCGGAAGCGTCCCCGGCGGCAGGGGCAGCTTGGCGACCAGTGCGCCGATCTTGCCGCGTTCAAGCGGCTTGCCGCCCTCATCCACCACCTGCACGTCCCAGCCACAGGCTGCGACCGTCGGCGAACCATATTTGATCGGCAGCATTTCAATACCGCGCGGATTGGCACAGATCGACCAGCCGGTTTCGGTCTGCCACCAATGGTCAATCACCGGTACGCCAAGGCTGTCTTCGGCCCAGTGCAGCGTATCGGGGTCGGACCGTTCGCCCGCAAGATAAAGCGCCTTCAGGCATGAAAGATCATAATTGGCCATCAACGCGGCCTTGGGATCATCGCGCTTGATCGCGCGAAACGCGGTTGGTGCGGTAAACAGGACCTTGACGCGATGCTGCGATATCACCCGCCAGAAGGCCCCGGCATCCGGCGTTCCGACCGGTTTGCCTTCATACATCACCGTCGTGCATCCGGCCAGAAGCGGCGCATAAACGATATAGGAATGCCCAACAACCCAGCCGACATCGGATGCCGCCCAATAGACATCACCCGCCTCGACGTCATAGATATTTTTCATCGACCAGTTAAGCGCCACCATATGGCCGCCATTGTCGCGCACGACCCCTTTGGGCTGGCCGGTGGTGCCCGATGTATAAAGGATATAAAGCGGGTCGGTCGCGGCCACCGGCACACAATCAGCCGGGGCGGCCTTGGCGCATTCCGCCATCCAGTCAAAATCACGCCCGTCAATCAGCGGGGCCGAACATTGCGCGCGCTGGAACATCAGGACCGTTTCGACCTTGTGCTTCGCCTGATCAATCGCCCGATCCAGAAGCGGCTTGTATTCGATCACCCGCGATCCCTCGATACCGCAACTGGCACTCAGGATCAACTTGGGCTTTGCATCATTGATCCGGGTCGCAAGCTCGTTGGATGCAAATCCACCAAACACGACGGAATGGATCGCGCCAATGCGCGCACAGGCCAGCATCGCCATCGCCGCCTGCGGGATCATCGGCATATAGATGATCACCCGGTCGCCCTTGGTCACTCCCTTGGCATGCAACGCCCCGGCAAGGCGCGCAACCTCATCACGCAACCGGTTATAGGTGAATGTTTCGACCGTATCGGTGACCGGGCTGTCATAAATCAGGGCTGCCTGCTCACCGCGACCGTTTTCGATATGACGATCCAGCGCGTTAAAACAGGTATTGACCATTCCGCCTTCGAACCAGCGATAAAATGGCGCGTTGCTGTCATCAAGCACCCGGTCCCATTTCTTGTACCAGGACAGACTTTCCGCAGCTTCTGCCCAGAAACCTTCCTTGTCCGCGATCGAACGATCATAGATTTCCTGATAGCGACCCGTCATTTGTGAAACTTCCTCCCGCGCGTCTGGATCTTTGCCCAAATATACGCGTCTGGCTTGTGTGCTGCGTTACCGCGACATCATCATCCGCAAATGTTGTGACATCGCCTGCCCGATCTGCGTCAAGGACCGGATCAAAGACCGGACCTTAATTCGGCATCATAATACCGATTTAAGTTTCCAATGCCCCTTAGACATTGGTAGAGGGCAGAAAACCGGGGTTTTGCGGATTTAAATCAATCCAGAAAACATCTTTCCACGTATGCTGCTTTATGAAGGTCGGAACGCAGAAGGATGCTTACAAGAATGCCGCCTCTCGTTGTGGGCGACAAGCGGAGGCGGCAAAAAATGAAGGAACTGATCCTGTCGTCAGGAGATGCATTTTTCAGGCAATCGGCGCAGCCTTACCATCACGCTATGCGGATTTTGCCAGCATCCTCTTGACGGCTAATGGGTTATTCGACTTATCTCGTCCTTGATTTCGAGCTTGCGGCGTTTAATGTCTGCGACACGGGAATTGTCTGGCGCCGGGCGGCGCTGCTCGTAATGGAGTTCCTGCTCAAGTGCAGCATGTTTGGCAGTGAGAGCTTCGACATGGGATTGAACACTCATTCGCCTACTCCTCAGTTCTGACTTTGCCCACACAAAGATGGTAGTAATTCTGTAATATGATTTCCAGTCTTTCGACGACGCAATCGTTCAAATAGTGACCCGGATAACACATAAAATGTCTCAAAAGGATCGACTTATCATTGGCATAACCGGCGCGTCCGGGGTGATTTATGGCATCCGTTTTTTACAGCTGCTGAAAAATTCGCCAATCGAGACTCACCTGATCCTTTCAAAGGCGGCAGAGCGCACAATCGCTTATGAAACCGATTTTAAAATCCGCGATATCAAAGAGTTGGCAGATGTTGTCCATGACAATCCGGATATCGGTGCCTCAATCGCATCCGGTTCTTTTCGCGCACGCGGCATGGTCATCGCCCCCTGCTCGATGAAGTCCCTGGCCGAGGTCGCAAGCGGAGTCGCAGACAACCTGATCGCACGCGCCGCCGATGTGATGCTCAAGGAACGGCGCCGACTGGTTTTGATGGCACGTGAAACGCCGTTGCATGCCGGCCATATCCGCAATATGGCACTGGCAACTGAAAACGGTGCGATCATCGCGCCGCCGGTGCCCGCCTTCTATGCGCGCCCGCAATCACTTGATGAAATGGTCACGCAAAGCTGCGGCCGGATCCTTGATCTGTTTGATATCGATCTTCCGGAAACCGCACGCTGGGGTGATCCGGATGCCAAAAACCACATTCCCGTCACCGGCAAACCGCGCAAAATGGATTAATATCCGCTGCCTGCGCCTACGTACCTTGATTTAACATCATAAGACCGCACAGCCGATCCAGCGTTGCATCGCATTCTGACTGGCTCAGTTTGAAACGTGTCGGCGATAGATAAGCCCGTGCCGGCGCCATCGGATCACCGGCCGGGATGGTTTCAACCGCCTTGCAAAGCAGTTCCTGTTCGATACGTTCGGCTGCAAGCTCGTCATTCTTGACCTTGCCACGCAGTTTTTGCGCACTATCCCAATCGGCATTGCGCAAAAAGCGGCGCGTATTGCGCAACGGTACGATCACCTGTTCACGCCAGTCCCGCACCGCATTTTCAAGGGCGGATATGCTATGCGGTGCCTGCCCCTTCTGGCCAAGATAGAACATGAACAGCAACATGTTCACATCCAGATCACAACGTTCCTGCAATTCCAGACAAAGCGGCGCAACGCCGTCCCGCCCATACATCTCGACCGTAAAGGCCCAGACTTCCTCTGCATTCATATCCAACCTGTCTGTTTTTCGTTTTTCTAAGCATGCGATCTTTTGATCAGACCGTCTTTGCCGTCCGCGCTGTTTTTGGCGGGTGGCCCAGGTAGGCACCAAGCCCTTTTGCGGTCGATACCATGGTTCCATTGGTATCAACAAGTCGCGGCCCGACAATCACATCGGCCATCGCAACATCGATCACCTTGCGCTTTGACCAGGCGACGACACGGTCAAAACTTTTCTGCGCAATCAGGTCCACCGCATGCACCCCGAAGGCCGATGCAATGACCCGGTCGCGCGGCGATGGAATCCCGCCGCGCTGCACATGGCCCAGCACGGTCACACGGGTTTCCCAGCCGGTTCGTGCGCCCAACTCATCGGCCAGCCAATGACCGATCCCGCCATAACGTATTTTCTGGCCATCATCGCCTTGCGTTACCGCCGCACCGTCATCACGCTTGACCGCCTCGGCAACGATCACCAGCGCATGATTGCGTCCACGCTTGCGAATGTTCAGGCAATGCTCGGTCAGGGCATCCAGATCATAATCCATTTCCGGGATAAGGATAGCATCCGCCCCACCGGCAACCCCGGCAAAAAGGGCAATATGCCCGGCATCGCGCCCCATGACTTCCAGGATCATGATACGGTCATGCGACGCGGCTGTCGGCTGCAACCGATCCAATGCCTCGACCGCAACATTGACCGCCGTGGTAAAGCCGACCGAATATTCCGTCAGAGCCAGATCGTTATCGATGGTTTTGGGAATCCCCACCAGATTGATGCCACCCATTTCGGCCAACCGATGCAGGATCGCCATACTGCCATCCCCGCCAACCCCGATCAGGGCATCAAGGCCAAGCTTGCGATACCCGGCAATCACTTCGGCCGAACGGTCGGCAAAACTGCCATCGGGCATCGGATAATGGAACGGATCACCCTTATTCACGGTGCCAAGAATCGTACCACCCAAACGCAACATTCCGTCATTATTGACGTAATCGTTCAGATCAATCGCCTGCGGCGGGTCCTGCATCAAACCGTGTGTTCCCTGCCGGATGCCAACCACGTCCCAGCCATAACCAAGTACCGCACGGCGCACAACCGCCAGAATAACCGCATTCAGGCCCGCACAATCGCCACCACTGGTCAGAATTCCGATCCGCATCCGTATCCTCCGTCCTGTCAGATCTTATTCACTCGTCAGATTACAAATCATATGGGTTGCCAACCCGAATTCTGATAGTATTACAGGCTCTTCGCGTCGCTAACCAAGCTGGATCAAAAATGGACGAAATCAATCAGATCGCAGTCGAAAAAAGACTGCTGTTTCTGCGCGAGGAACATCGTGATCTCGATATCGCAATCGAACAACTGGCCCACGGGGCCCATCACGATCAATTGCGTCTGGGCCGCATGAAAAAGCGCAAACTCGCCCTTAAGGACGAGATTCTCTATCTCGAGTCGCAACTCGTCCCCGACATTATCGCCTGATAGACAATCCGGCGTTTCCGGCAGAACAACCCTTTTGGAAAGACACGAGGGGCGCGGCAGGACGCCGTTATCGCCTCAAAGGCCACTTGGAATACGTTGCAGCTGTGCTGACTTCATTTCTTTTTCAGCACGCAGGGCATAATCGACAGATGCCAGCGCTTCTTCGGCGGTTTCCCCCGATTTGACGTGATAAATGCCAAATACCGGAACGATGGTGATGTATTTTCCGTTCCAGAAATAGGGATGCTTTTTCAGCCGACGCGTAATCGCGTCTGCCCGCTGCCAGGCATCCTGTTCATCCATGTTGTAAAGCAGCGCAATGAAATCGTTGCACCCAAGATAACCGACCTGATGGGGCGGCATGATGAATTCGGTAATCGTGCGATACAAAAAGGTAAACACACCTTCCTTGCAGCCATGCCCGTGACGCTGCAATACATCGTCAAGATTGGCTATCTCGCACAGCAAAAGTGCGCGCGTCGTCCGATCCGACCCAACCAGCACCATTTCATTTTCAACGATCTGCATGAAACTGTTGCGGCTGAGCGCGCCGGTAAACGGATCACGTCCCTCTGCGCGGGCCAGTTCGACCTGATGGCGCTGCAATTCGCTCAGATGGTCCGAAAGCCCGTTCACACGCAGCATCAAACGCGAAATCGCCCGCTCCACCGCCGGGGTAACCTGTTCATCCGGTATACCCAACACATCGGCTATGTCATGAATATTGGGCGTCACCGCCGGTTCGGCGATCAGGATATCGCGATTGATGATGTCAACCTTATGCTGATCGGCGTCGGACGCACCCTTCTTGCGCACCTGCTTGCCATAGGTGTACGCAGCATAAGGATTGGATGGATACCGTCCATCGCCCGCCCCCATGGAAGATGGGGTTGCGGAACCGGGTCTCGTGACTTTCATGTCTGCCCTCTCTTGTGCTACCTGCACAGAGATAAAAATTAAGATGAATAACTATAAACCCAAAATACTTATACTTCACTCAAATTATCAACTGTAAGCAAGGATAACATCCCTACCCTTATAGCTACCTGCACGCAATATTGCGGGTCATGCAAAATGATGTCCGGAATGGCGTCGTGTCGGGCCACTGGCGGGCTTGCATGATCACCCTTCCTGCCTATAATGCGGGCCTTCTGATAACGCCCGAAAAACGGAGCCGCCAGCATGAGCGATCAACGCCCGGTCATCGGCATTATCATGGGCAGCCAGTCCGACTGGGAAACCATGAAAAATGCAGCAGATGTCCTCGATGCGCTGCAAGTCCCCTACGAAACCAAAATCGTATCGGCCCATCGCACCCCGGATCGCCTGTATGACTATGCCAAATCCGCAAAGTCGCGTGGCCTCAAGGTGATTATCGCCGGTGCCGGTGGTGCGGCCCACCTTCCGGGCATGGCTGCGGCCATGACCCCGCTTCCGGTTCTGGGTGTTCCGGTACAAAGCCGTACACTTAAAGGCCTTGATAGCCTTCTGTCGATCGTTCAGATGCCGGGCGGCGTTCCTGTCGGAACACTGGCAATCGGTTCGGCCGGGGCAAAGAATGCCGGTCTGATGGCCGCCGGGATCATGGCGCTGATCGATAATGCGCTGGCCGGGCGTCTTGATGACTGGCGCGCACAGCAGACTGACGCAGTCGCCGAAGAACCGGTTGATCCCGCACCGTAATGCATCAGGCGCGCCCGAATGGGCGCGTTTTTCTTTGGCATCGTCCAAATCAACGGTGCCCGTCCCACTTGGGGAATGAAAAGGAATTCGAGGAATAAATGACGCAGGATTTCGCGACACGCATCATCGCACCGGGCAGCACGATTGGCATCATGGGTAATGGCCAGCTTGGCCGTATGGCTGCCCTTTGCGCTGCCGAACTCGGCTATAAGGTCCATGTTTTCGGCCCCGGAACCGACAGCCCGACCGAACAGGTCTGTGCCAAGGCAACGGTGGCTGATTACACCGATCTGGATGCGCTTCGTGCCTTTGCCGCCGATGTTGATGTCGTGACGTTTGAATTTGAAAACGTGCCCCATGACAGCGTGAAACTGCTATCCGAACTGGTGCCGGTCCGTCCGGGCTGGAAATGCCTGCATCTGTCGCAGAACCGCCTGCGTGAAAAGACCTTCTGCAATAAAAACGATATCGGCACGGCACCTTTTGCCGCCGTCCGCTCACTTGCCGATCTTGAAGCCGCCGTTGCCAAACTTGGCCGCCCATCCGTGCTTAAAACCACCGAAATGGGTTATGACGGCAAGGGTCAAGTCAAAATCACCGGTGAAACCAGCCTTACCGACGCATGGGCGGAAATGAACGGTGCCGAAGCCATCCTCGAAGGCTTCATTTCGTTCGAACGCGAAATCTCGGTCATTGTCGCACGCGGGGTCAAGGGGGACACCGCCTGCTTCTGCCCGGTTGAAAATGTGCATACCAATCACATTCTTGATGTCACCATCGCCCCGGCGAAAATTCCCGCCGATCTTGCCCGAAAGGCCGAGGACATCGCCACCCGTCTGGTCGAGGCGATGGAATTTGTCGGCTTGCTGGCGGTCGAGATGTTTGTGACCACCGATGGCGACGTTCTGGTCAACGAAGTCGCCCCACGTCCGCACAATTCCGGCCACTGGACGATTGATGCCTGTGTCACCAGCCAGTTTGAACAGTTCATCCGTGCTGTTTGCGGATTGCCACTGGGCAATCCGGCCCACCATTCAAATGCCCGGATGAAGAACCTTCTGGGCCATGATATTGATGACTGGCAGGCAATTTTGGCCGAGCCGGATGCAAAACTGCACCTTTATGGCAAGGCCGAAGCCAAAGCCGGTCGCAAGATGGGTCACGTCACCTGGGTCCTCCCCAAAAAGGACTGATATCCATCCGAATGCAATTTATGCCAATGCCCCGAACCATGCTGGTTTCGGGGCATTTTTCATTGGATCACAGACACTTCGCCCGACAGGCAGTTTCTTCCTGCCAAACTGGCATTGCGCTTGCTGATTATCCCTTCAGGAAATACTTTTCGGGTAACAGGCGTGATGAAAAAACTTCTTCTCATCCTTGCAGTCATAACCGGCTTTGCATCAGCCACCGGCACAAACAATGCTGCCCATGCCGCACCGGGGGCCGCCGGCTTCCCGGATGTACTGCAAGGCGACCAGCTTCGGTTTGGCAATATGATTGTCGAACTGTTTGGCATCCGCGCCCCGCGACCGGGCATGATCTGCCGGGCGGGCAGTGTCGAGTTTCAATGCGGGGCCGCCGCCGCACAGGCGCTTGACCGCATCATTGAAAATTATGCTGTCGCCTGCCAGCAGGTCTCAGACTCCCAGCTGTTCCCGATGCTGACCGAATGCCGCATGGGGCAGACCGACATCAACCGTTTGCTGCTGCGTGCCGGTTGGGCGATTGTCGACATGAACAGCTGCGATGGCAACCCGAACTGCCTGACCTATTTGGCCGACCAGGCCCATGCCCAGGAAAACCGCAAAGGCATGTGGATGGGTGACCTGCCCTACGAACTGGTTGCATTGGCCGCCAAACCAAAGCCGATTGATATCGACAACGCCAATGGCGAAACGGAAGTCGCCAACAACAACGGTGCACCGTTCAGCATCAATCTTGCCGCCGAAATGGAACAGGCGAACAAGCCCGATGAAACGCTGCTAAGCTTCCTGATGCGCTAAACGCAATCGCGCCAGCTTCGTCAAGAACTCCTCCCCAACGCAAAACGCCGCCCGATGCAGGGCGGCGTTTTGTCTTTGAAATATAAATCTGTATCGAGCTATGCGCCGAACTGGCGACGAACACGCCCCGGGGTTGGCATGCATTTGGCCAGCTTCGCACCAAGCTTGAACGGGGTTGCGGCGAATTTCCCGGCCTTTTTGACCGTTCCGGTGATTTTCGGGATCTGCATGACATTGCCGATCCGGCGATCCAGAAAGGCCCAGCTGTCCGCGTGGCCTTCGGATTTGTCATCCAGCCAGTAGGCAAGGGTTGAACCATAAACCCCCGCCAGCAACATCCGTTTGGTGTACCAATTGTGATCTGTCGATGTATCACCGGCCGCAACCCACATCTTGTCCACCGTGCCATGCGTCAGCTTAAGGCTAAGCGGTACGTTTTGCGGCAGGGTCAGATAGGAAAGGGCGGCGCGCACCGTATCCTTTTCGTGCTCCACCAGCGACAGACGGGTTTTGACCGCAGTCGCGATCCGTTCACGGATTTTCATCGATGGCAGATCAAGCTTGTCGAGTTCCTCGACCATTTTGCAATCCGTCATCTCGACATAGGTAATGATGGCCTGACGAATGCCGCCGGGCAAAAGACGATCCACCTCGCCCGGTGCAAGTTCAAGGTTCTCGGCACCGCTGCGAAGGGCGGCCATGCTCCAGCCGTCAAACGGGATATGTTGAAGTGCCGCCGCAACCAGCGCCTCGCGCTGCGTACGCAGGCGGTTCATGCTTTCGGAAACGGTCATTTCAGGCCTCCTTGCTTTCGTCATTGGCACCATCATCGGAACTTTCAGCAGATGATGCCCCCTGTCTAAGGGGCGTCTCGGGCGGGTTGTCGCGCAACTCGTCGGCAAAGCCCAGCAACGTCATGTCTTCCATACGTTCGGGATACATCACCCCGATCAAATGATCATATTCATGCTGAACCACGCGCGCATGGAATCCACCGGCAATGCGTTCAACGTCCTTGCCATATTCATCTAACCCGCGGTAACGGATTTTGTTCCAGCGCGGCACCACGCCCTGCAACCCGGGAATCGAAAGGCATCCTTCCCAGCCATCAACGATTTCATCGCCAATCGCCTCTATTTCCGGATTGATCAGCACGCTTAACGGCACTTCCGCATCATCGGGATCATCGCTTTTGCGAAAGGCCGGGACATAAAAAACCATGATCGCCTTTGACTGAAACACCTGTGGCGCCGCAAGGCCTACGCCTCCGGCATCCTTCATGGTTTCCTTCATATCCGCGATCAAACGCTGGATTTCGGGATCAAGCGGGTTTTCGACCCGGTCCGCGACCCTGCGCAAAACCGGGTGGCCCATCCGGGCAATTTTAAGGATCGACATGGCTCTATATCCAACCAAAACGCCCCGACTGTAAAGCCCCTACGCATGATCCGCCGCCTAATGAGCCGACAAAACCAGCGTCTGTAGCGGCCAGAGCAGCGCCTGAATACGCAGGAGTAAGGCATGCACGATCCCGACCGTCTGTACCATATGCAGGAACAACCATTCGCCCGTACCGATTTCCGGGTTTTCAAGCTGATCATGGGTATTGGTATAGGCATTGGCAACGCACTGGCTGCCCCTTGGCACATCCTTGATCTGCTCAGGATAAAGCGGGATCATTTTGGCAAGGAACGTACCCGGTACGGCCCGTTCCGAGATATCTAGCAATCTGTCTGTCGGGCGGAACTGACCGGCAGCAATCACCGGTTGCACGCTGGTTACCAACATCGGGATGACTTCAAACGGCAGCGACGCACACGACATTTCCGCAAGAATCCCGGCTTTGACAACCTGGGCGGAAACCTGCTGAAAACCGGCTTGGAATATGACCTCCTCGGGTTCGGCTGGTATAAGGATACCGGCCGGGCGTAACAACGGATTGACGATATCACCGATCTGCAATGCAAATTGCTGTATCTCGCCATCGACACCAGCCCGGACAACGGTTTTGCCAAGGGCAACCTCGGCCGAACGAAGCGACGCTTCCGCGCTGGCAAGCTGGGCTGGCAGAAGGGTTTCCATTCTGGTTTCGACGGCATTGACATTGGCCTTGGCCGCATTGACTGATCCCTGACGCGTCGTCAGTGCAACTTCAAGCCGTTCGACCTCTCGCCGGGAAACCGCATTGGTGCCGCGTGACAAAAGATCAGCCTTGACCGCCAATTCCTCGCGCACCTGCTCATAGGCCCCTTGCGCTTCTTCAAGATTGCCGTTCGCCACCGCAAGATCAGCCTGCGTTACCGCCATCTGCGCACGGATTTCCTGTACCTGTTGCTGGGCAATTTCAACCGCTTCGGTTTCCGTGCGATCATCAAGGCGGAATAACGGTTCGCCCGATTTTACCTGGTCATCATTATCGACATAGATTTCGACCACCCGGCCATTTTTCTCCGGCAAGATGGTCAGGGTCCGATAGAAGGACGCAACGTTCTGGCTTGATGGGTGGTAATAAAAAATCAGCGTGATCAACGAAATTGTCAGGATCGCACAGCCGACAATCCCGTAGCGCAGCTCATACCAGACCGAAAACAGCGTAATTTCCTTGCCAATGCGCTTGCCTTGCCGATATCGGCGAATCAAGTAATCAGGCAGGATCGTAAAAATGGAACATAGCATAAGTTCAAACATCTTTACGGCCCTCCTGCACATTCATATCGGCGGAGATCGTCGATGCGTCACCATCGGTGACCGGCTTTGGCCCGGTGGATTCGCTCATTACCCCCTTTTCCCGTGCCATGGCCTTCACGGCATCAGCAATCGCATTAATCGGGGTGTAAAAATCGGGAACCTGAACCACGGCAATCACCAAAGCCGCCAGCCAGAACAGGTTGTTATGGGTAAACAGCGCCAGAAGCGTCAGGATACTGATAAGCTGGATCTGGGTGTGATTGGCATGATGGGCCAACCGTTCAGGCAGGGCATGCAGGCTCAGATAAAGAGCCCCCAACCCAAACACCCCCAGAACGACAGACCAGACAACAATCATGAACAACACATCCGACTGTCCGGGCCCGGTAATGAAGAACGGCGCATGTGCAATTGCCGTCTCTCGCAATGAGCTTTCCATGTGCAAATATCCCACCGTTATGAGGGCTCTGCGCGGATGCAAACCTACGCCACCGGCGGCATACCCAAACTCACCCCCAGCGATAAGCCCAATTTTGTCAAAGCATTATATCAACTTTTGAGATTTTTTCGGCCATACAATTCGCGCAAAGCGCAACACCACAAACCCAGAGTCTGGAAATGCGGGTTTTGCCTTGGCGTTTTGCGCCTTTGGCTCAACAAACGCCAAAGGCGAATATCTCCTTCCCTCTTTTCTTTTGCACCGCTTTACACTATATAAAGCCCACGGTCATACAGGCCGTGTAACCAACCGGAAAGCATGATGCTCTTCCGGGTGTTTTTGTTTTTTTGAAAGGAGCGTGGTTTCCGTGCAGGTAATCGTTCGCGACAACAATGTCGATCAGGCTCTGAAAGCGCTTAAGAAAAAGATGCAGCGCGAGGGCATTTTTCGTGAGATGAAACTCCGCCGCCACTTTGAAAAGCCGTCGGAGAAGAAAGCTCGCGAAGGGGCGGAAGCAGTCCGCCGTTCCCGCAAGCTGGAGCGCAAGCGCATCGAGCGCGAAGGCTTCTAGTCTTTTTCACTTTCGGGGTTCCTCGAACGTGACTGTACGATCGGTTTTGGCTTGCTAAAACCGGACCCGTGCGCCAAGCCCGCCTCGGAGCAATCCGGGCGGGTTTGGTTTTTTATACCCCTTTTCCAAATGTCTCCCCGGATCGCATAGCTGTCATTCCTGCTAAGTTTTTTGCCTTGGCATCGGATTGTTTTAAACAATTCCCCGGCAGGTCTTCACCCGCCATGCGCAAACACCTTTGCGCCACCACCAACCAGTCAATCGGGGAGACATGACTGTGAACACACAAACCGATACCGGCAACGCCCCCGCCGGATCCGACTTCAATGGATATTACCGACTGACCCGCGTTTTGCCTGTCATCGCTGTGATGGCCGCGATCTATGGCATTGCCGCACTGGTCGATTACCACATCAATGCTGTCTTGCTGACCATCGTTGTCATGATCGCGCTGTGTCTTTTGCGCGTGCCCGTACCTATCGCATTGATTTCCGCAGCCTTACTGGGTGCACTGCATGCCGGGATGGATACAACTACCGCCATCGGCGCGCTTAATGACAACCTTCTGGTCGGTGCCCAGGTCGGCATGACCTATGTGATGATCGGTGCCTTTGCGGTTGCGATTGCGCGTTCGGGCATTCTTGATCTGTTTGCCCAAAAGATCGCCGCCCGTGTCGGAAGCGATGCGCAAAGTACCTCAAAGGGCCTTAAGTGGTTCCTGTTTGCGATCTTCATTTTCTGTTCGTTGATTTCACAGAACCTGGTGCCGGTTCATATCGCCTTTATCCCGGTGATGATCCCGCCGCTTCTGGCGGTATTCAATCGCCTGCGGATTGACCGCCGCGCCATTGCCTGCATCCTCGCCTGCTCGATCAGCTTTTCCTATCTTCTGCTGCCGACCGGCTTTGGGGCGATTTACCTTAATGAAATCCTGATGGCCAATGTCAACGACGTTGGTGCGGCCTATGACCTTTCCATGACGGCCGATATGGCGCCCAAGGCTATGTTCCTGCCGGTTATGGGGATTGTCGCCGGGATGCTGGTTGCGGTCTTCATCACCTATCGCAAACCGCGCGATTATGTGACTGATCCGTCTTCGGAAAGCCATATCAATCCAGCAAAGCCCGTGTCGATCAATCCGCTTCAACTGCTGGCAACCGTTGCGGCCCTTGCCGTTGCGCTGATCTGCCAGTTGCAGTTTGACAGCCTTCTGGTCGGGGCAATGATCGGCTTTGTCATTCTGGCGGCGGCGGGCATTTTCCGGTGGCGGGCACAGGATGATGTCTTCACCGAAGGCATGCGGATGATGGCCCAGATTGCCGTGATCATCACCATAGCATCGGGCTTTGCCGGGGTGCTTGATGCCACCGGCGAAATTGCTCCGCTGGTGCAGGCCAGTGCCGAACTGATCGGCGATAACAAGGCACTTGGCGCGCTGATCATGCTTCTGGTCGGCCTGTTCATCACAATCGGCTTTGGCGACAGCTTCGCCAGTGTGCCGATCCTGGCTCCGATCTATATCCCGCTTGCACTGGCCCTTGGTTTCTCGCCCATGGCGACCATCGCGCTTCTGGGGGCGTCGGCTGCCCTTGGCGATGCCGGATCACCGGCATCCACCATCACGCTTGGCGCAACATCGGGCCTTAATGCCGACGGGCAGCATGACCATGTCAAGGATTCAGTGATCCCGACCTTCATCCACGCCAATTTCGGCATGGTTCTGTTTGCGTGGATTGCGGCGATGATCCTTTGATCAAATCGGCTCAATAAAGCCGGGGACAAACAACAAACCCGTCCGACGAATATCGGACGGGTTTTAATTTGCCGACTGAAACCCGGGTATCATTTCGCCCCGAACAACCAGTCAAACACCCCACCAACAGCTCCCTTTCTGGCGTCATTCGACTGTGTAACGTCTTCGCGCACCAAAAGCCCGAACTGGCTTTTATAGACCGTATAAGTATTGGCGACCGCAATATCGGTAAAAGTCGAACTGCCATATTCGGCATCAATCAGGAAATTCCAGTCGCACCAGCTTGTACCGGGAATCCACGCCAAGAATATTGGCCCACGGCTTGATCTTCACAAACTCCGCGTCAATCCGCCACTGATCGCCGTAAATCACGTATTTGCCAGGGATGTCGTTGCCCGGTAATGTCAGATAAGCGTTGTATTCCTGATCCCCGACTTCCTCGAACGTAATTCGCGCCACCGGCTCCTCGGCGGTCAGCCGGAAATAGGTGATGAAAATACCCGAAACCGACGCCACTAGCGCGAGCGACAACAGGACAATCGTAAAGACGGATACTTTCAGAAGTCGGAACACTTAGCCCTCGGATATGATTTCTGACTAAAAGACAGCAAAAGTCATGTTTCGTTTCACATAGAAAAAGGGCGACCAAATGGCCGCCCCTCTCCCGTTTCAACAGTGAAGCCAAATCACTCGTCGAGATGCATCACAATCTCTTCGCACATCTTTTTGGCGTCACCGAACAGCATCATCGTGTTGTCCTTGAAGAACAGCTCGTTCTGGATACCGGCGTAGCCTGCCGACATTGAACGCTTGATGAACAGAACGGTTTTGGCTTTTTCGACCTCAAGGATCGGCATGCCAAAAATCGGCGATGACGGGTCGGTTTTGGCTGCCGGGTTGGTGATGTCGTTGGCACCAATCACAAAGGCCACATCCGCCGTGCCGAAATCGCGGTTGATTTCTTCCATTTCAAGCACGTCGTCATAGGGGACATTCGCCTCGGCCAGAAGCACGTTCATGTGGCCTGGCATACGCCCCGCTACCGGATGGATGGCATAGCGAACGTTAACGCCCTCGGCCTTGAGGATATCGCCCATTTCACGAAGCGCATGCTGGGCCTGTGCGACCGCCATGCCGTAACCCGGTACGATGATCACGCTCGACGCGTTTTTCATGATGAAGGCCGCATCGTCGCTTGAGCCCGATTTGACCGAACGGTCGCCATCGGTTCCGACCGCCGGGCCTGCATCGCCCTCGGTCCCGAAGCCGCCAAAGATGACGTTAAAGATCGACCGGTTCATGCCCTTGCACATGATGTAGGACAGGATCGCACCCGATGCACCAACCAGTGCGCCGGTGATGATCAGGGCATTGTTCTGAAGCGTAAAGCCGATGCCGCATGCCGCCCACCCCGAATAGGAGTTCAGCATCGAAACAACAACCGGCATGTCCGCCCCGCCAATCGGAATGATCAGCGTCACGCCAAGCACCAGAGCAAGCACCACCAGAATCCAGAAAGCCGTGTGGCTTTCGGTGGTCACAACGATGATGCCAAACACCAGTATACCGATTGCGATTGCAAGATTGAGCATATGCTGCCCGGTAAAGCGAACCGGCGTACCCGATACGATCCCCTGCAACTTGCCAAAGGCAACAAGCGAGCCGGTGAAGGTAATGGCACCGATGGCAACGCCAAGGCCCATTTCAATCAGGCTGGCCGCCCCGATATTACCCGCCGTGCCAATGCCATAGGCACCCGGCGAATAAAGGGCGGCGGCGGCAACAAACACCGCTGCCAGACCCACCAGCGAGTGGAAGGCGGCAACAAGTTGCGGCAATGCGGTCATCTTGATCTTGAGCGCGATGACCGTACCAATGGCCCCGCCAAGCAAAATGCCGACAATGATAGTGGTATAAGAAACGACTTCGGGTGATGCCAGGGTGGTCAGAATGGCAATCGCCATCCCCACCATGCCAAGGATATTCCCGTTACGTGCCGTTTCCGGTGAAGACAGACCGCGCAGCGACAGAATGAAGCAGACGGACGCCACCAGATACAGGAAAGCCGACAGGTTTTCCGACATTGTGTGTTCCCCCTACTTCTTTTTCTTGAACATGTGCAGCATGCGCTGTGCGACGATGAAACCGCCAAAGATGTTGACCGACGCCAGCACCACGGCAATGAAGCCCATCGCCTTGGACAGGTTCATATCAATCGGGCCAGCCGCCAGAAGCGCACCAACAATGATCACCGATGAAATGGCATTGGTCACCGCCATCAACGGTGAATGAAGGGCCGGGGTGACTTTCCACACAACGTAATAGCCAACAAAGCAGGCCAGAACAAACACCGTCAGGCCAAGCACCGTAGGGCTGACACCGCTTGTATGGACAACCGTGTTGGCCGAGCTGGCCATATCGCCCGCCTGATTGGCAAGGCTATCGGCAAGCTTTGCGGCCTTTTCGGCCAGACCAAGGGCCGCATCGCGCAGCTCGTTGGCATTCTCGGCGGCATTCTGGGCCGCATTTTGGGTTACGGATTGATCAGCCATTTGCGACCTCCTCACCACCGAATTTCGGATGAACAACCTTGCCATCACGGGTCAGCATGGTTTCGGCAATAATCTGGTCTTCGGCATTGAAGGCCAACGTGCCTTTTTCCTTGTCAACGGACAGCGTGATGAAATTCAGAAGGTTTTTGGCATACATCGCCGTTGCATCGGTTGCGACGGAACTGGTGATGTTTTCAGGGCCAATGATTTTCACACCATTATCGGTCACAACCGTTTCACCAAGTTTCGCACCCGCAACGTTGCCACCGCGTTCAGCCGCAAGATCAATGATGACCGATCCCGGCTTCATGCCCGCGACCATGTCGGCGGTAACGATTTCCGGTGCCGGACGGCCCGGAATCAATGCTGTTGTGATGACGATGTCGGTCTTTGCCAGAACTTCCTTAAGCTTGGCGGCCTGTTTGGCCTTGTATTCGTCCGACATTTCCTTGGCATAACCGCCTGCGGTTTCGCCGTCGGCTGCGTCGTCTTCGACCTCGATAAACGTCCCGCCAAGTGACTGAACCTGTTCCTTGACCGCCGGGCGCACATCAAACGCGGAAACCACCGCACCAAGGCGCTTGGCAGTCGCAATCGCCTGAAGCCCGGCAACACCGGCCCCGACGATAACAACGCGTGCGGGTGGCAACGTCCCGGCGGCTGTCATCATCATCGGATAAATCCGGCCAAATTCATGGGCGGCATCAAGCACCGCACGATACCCCGCCAGGTTGGATTGTGACGATAGCACATCCATAGACTGGGCACGCGAAATGCGCGGCATCAGTTCCATCGCAAAGGACGAAACCCCCGCCGCCGCCATTTTTTCAATAATATCCTTGCGATCATACGGATCAAGCAAGGCAATGATGGCGGCGCCCTTTTTATAGGCGGCAAGCTCGTCGGTTTTGCCATCAACAACCGGTGGACGCACCTTCAGGATGACATCGGCATCCTTGACGGTGGTTTTCATTGTTTTGGCAATGGTTGCACCGGCATCGGCAAAGCGATCATCCGGTATCGCGGCGTTAATTCCGGCACCAGCTTCGATTGCAACGTCAAACCCAAGACCAATCAGTTTCTTGACGGTATCTGGTGTAACGGCAACGCGCCTTTCCCCGGGCCATATTTCCTTTGGAACGGCCAGTTTCATCGCGTTCAACCTCCTTCCCTACAATTATGAATAAGCACGGCATTTTTGTTTTTATAAAACGCGGTCCGCGTCCGGTGCCTGCGCATCAGACTGGCCACGATTACCCTTGCCCGGCAAGAAAAAAGGCGGTTCTTCCGCTTTAACAGAAGAAACCGCCCACTTTCCCACCACGCATTCCGAGGCAAAAAGCCTTGGCGACAAGTCAGGTCCCACCCGCCATTGGTGCTCAGGACAAACAATCAATGACGCCCTGCCTTGTCTGCGTTGAATGCAAGATGCGATTTCTTCCGGCCTGCGACAACATCAAAACCCTATAAAAAATCACTTTAACTTAATTTCAGTTTATATTATCTCAAAACACATATGAGCGGATTTTCGCACATATTATTTCCACCCTGTAACAGGTCCTTATCCCGAACAGATAGAATCAATCCCTTGATTTATGGAAGTTTCCCCTATTTCACGCCATCGCGGTAAGTGAATATTATTTGAAAAACACACCCGCAGGTTTTCACCAAACCCATCACAACGCAAGCAAAGAAAGGAAAAAGTTTTCAACACCCAGGGTCGTTCAAGTAGGGAAATTTCGGATTAAATAGCCGAAAAAGGATCATGCAAAACCGTATTGTTCCGAAATAGCCGATCAATTAGCAAATCGACCCAACCGATTCTTTCGATCCGGAACGTCAAAAATAAAATTATAAAACAGGGAAATCGGATCAGTTTTCTGGACGATCCAGCCCGACTTTGGAAAGGGCAGCATCCTGATTGCGGGCCAATATGTCCGCATCAAAGTTTCCGACCAGATCGTTGAATATCTGATACCAGTTCAGATGCGCATCAAGGCGCAGGAACACTGCACCAAGCCCAACGGCCGCACGATCCACCAGAACAAATTCGCGCGGCGGCTTGACCCCACCGACGCGGCGCAACTCACGGTGCACCCTGCCCGCGACCTCCGCCCCATAGGCCACCGAATTGGTTTCATCCATCCGGCGTTCGCGATCATCAAGGATCGGGCCATAGACAAAACCAGCCCAGATATTAAGAACATCAATCAGTTCTCGTGACGGGTTATCGAATCCCCAGCTTTGATAGGCATGAACCGCCTTTTCCTCGTCCTTATCCCGCAATGCTTCATAAAGCGTGATGACGGCATTGACGAAAGCAGGCGGGAAAATACGGATACAGCCAAAATCAAGCAGATTGACCGACAGATCGTCGCGCAGCGAATAGTTCCCCAGATGCGGATCACCATGAATCACGCCATAACGATAAAATGGCACATACCACGCGCGAAACATGTTCAGCGCCACCTGATTGCGTGCTTCCTGCGACGGATCACTATCAAGGAATTTCTGGAATTTCTGCCCAGTCTGCCACGTCATGGTCAGAAGCCGCTTGGTCGTAAGGTCCATCACCGGTTCGGGCACATGCACGCAATTTTCATCCGCCACCATATGGCGATAAAGCTGCATGTTGCGGGCTTCGCGTTCGTAATCAAGCTCCTCGCGCAGGCGCGCGGTCAGTTCCAACTGGATATTTTCGGCATCAATCGCGCTGTCATACCGGCGATAGATCGCAAAGGCAGCGCGAAGCTGCTTAAGATCGGCTTCCACTGTCGCCGACATATCGGGATATTGCAGCTTGCAGGCCACCGTTCGACCATCATCAAGTGTGGCACGATGAACCTGCCCAAGCGATGCCGCGGCCACCGCATCACGGCTGAAATCGGTGAATTTTTCCTGCCATCCCGCCCCCAATTCGGTGCGCATCCGGCGTTTGACAAACAGCCATCCCATACTGGGGGCGTCCGCCTGAAGCGTTGCCAGTGCCTGGGTATATTCCTTTGGCAGGGCATCGGGAATGGTCGACAGGATTTGCGCAACCTTCATCAACGGGCCCTTAAGCCCGCCCAAGGCGGATGTCAGTTCGGCGGCATATTTCGAATGATCGATATCACCGCCGAACATTTTTCCCGTGGCAAGGCGTGCAGCCAGCTTTCCAGCCGACGCCCCCACCTTCGCATAACGACGAACCCTCCCGCCGAACCGATTGCTCTCGTTTTGGGCGGTGAAATCTTCGTCGTCATTGCTCATCTCAGGAAAGTTCCTCCAACTCGTCGATCATGCGTTTGATCATGTTAAGGCCGCGCTGCCAGAATGCCGGATCGGAGGCGTCCAAACCGAACGGTGCCAGCAGTTCCTGATGGCGTTTGGTGCCACCGGCTTTCAGCATTTCGAAATATTTCTGCTGGAAACCGTCTTCGGCATTTTCATAAACGTCATACAGCGAATTCACGAGGCAATCGCCAAACGCATAGGCGTAAACATAAAACGGCGAATGGATGAAATGCGGGATATAGGACCAGTAATATTTGTACTCGTCCTCGTACCGGATCGCATCACCCAGACTTTCATGTTGTACGGCAAGCCAGATCTCGCAGATCTCATCGACCGTCAATTCTCCTTCGCGGCGTTTGGTATGAACGCGTTTTTCAAATTCAAAGAACGCGATCTGGCGCACGACGGTGTTGAGCATATCCTCGACCTTGCCAGCCAGCATGATGCGTTTCATCTTCGGATCGGTTTCCGCACGCAGCATCGACTGGAAGGTCAGCATTTCACCAAAAACAGACGCGGTTTCCGCCAAGGTCAGCGGCGTGTCAGACAGGAAATAGCCCTGCTCCCCGGCAAGAACCTGATGAACCCCATGGCCAAGTTCGTGCGCCAGCGTCATCACGTCGCGCGTTTTGCCGTGATAGTTCAGCAGAAGGTACGGGTGGGCTGACGGCACGGTCGGATGAGCAAAGGCCCCAGATGATTTGCCGGCACGCGGCGGCACATCAATCCACGGATTATCAAAGAATTTCTGACCGACTTCAGCGAGCTCGGGCGAAAATTCACCATATGCCTTAAGGACGGTTTTACGCGCCGTGTCCCAATCGATATGGCGATCATCATCATCTGGAAGCGGCGCATTGCGATCCCAGTAATCAAGCTGATCAACGCCAAACCATTTGGCTTTGAGGCGGTAATACCGATGCGACAGATCGGCATGACTGCTGGCGACTGCGGAATTCAGCGCCTCGACAACATCGTCTTCGACCTGGTTTGACAGGTTGCGCGCCGACACGGGGGTTGCGAATTTACGCAGCCGGTCGTCAATTTCCTTGTCCTTGGCCAGCGTATTGGTGATATGGGCCAGAAGCTTGATGTTTTTGCCCAGGACATCGCCAATCGATTTTGCCGCTGCCTTGCGTTCCGCCACCTTGGTCGAAGACAGCATATTGGCGACATCCGACATGGTCAGTTCTTCGCCATTCATCGGGAAACGCAGATCGGCCATCGTCTGATCGAACAAACGCACCCATGCACTTGAACCGGCAACGCGGCGTTCATGCAGGACCTGCTCGACCTCGTCCGAAAGTTGGTGCGGACGGAAAGCACGGTTTTCATCAAGCCACGGGCGATAACGGCAAAGGGCGGCACTTTCGTTATATTTTGTCGAAAGCACCTCTTCCTCAATCCGGTTGATTTCAAGCCCGAAGAACAGCGACAGGCTGGAAATGCTGGTCATTTCTTCCTGAACGGATTGGTAGAATTGGCCAATCGCCGCGTCCGAGCTATCACCTGCATACAGCAGCTGCGCGAACGATCCGATCCGGCCACAGACTTCGCTGACGGCTTCATATTCGGCAATTGCGGCGGCAAGTTCATTCCCCGAAAGACCGGCAAGCTTGCCCTGATAGTTTTTCTGGAAGGCGTCCGAGCGGGCTTTGGCATCATCAAGATCACGCCGGATGGCCGGGTCTTTGGGATCGTTATAGAGATCGGACAGATCCCAGGTCGGCAAATTCTTGTCGGTCGCGTTCATTTGTCCTCCAGACAGTCGATTATGTCATCATGCCTTTTGCATTCAGGCCCGAAACATCCATGCCCCGATATATGCTGGCCGGGGGGCCTGCGCCAGTGCCGATCACAGCTTTGTCTGTGCGCGCACATCAAACGGGGCGAATTTCAGTACCGACAATAGCGTTTTGAACCCGGCTTGTGAAATCGCTATCATCGATGGAACCCAACGATTTTTTCCTAAGGTGTGAAGTCGCACGCATTTGAACGGTTCAAAGATCATTTTCCGGCTGCGTAATGCCGCAATCCCTGATAACAAAAGCAATGTGGCCCCGTGCATCTGTGATGGAAGCGCCGAACTTTTGATAGTTTGCGATCACAATGCGGTGACAGACGTAAACAGTGACACCAAGATCACTGTATGAAGGTAAGAGAAACGACAACAAGGCAAGGAAGCGTCATGACGAATTTGCAGGATTATGCCGATTGGCAGAACTTGCCGTCGATGTTTTTCAAACAGGCTGAAAAATACGGGGATGCACCGTTCTTATGGACCAAGGATGGTGAGACAGATGAGTTTGTCCCGACCAGCTGGAATGACGCCGCCGATCAGGTGCGCGCATTGGCGCGCTCACTTTATAAAATCGGGGTTCGCCCCGGCGATCGGGTTTTGCTGGTGTCGGAAAACCGCACCGAATGGGGTATTGCCGATCTGGCGATCATGTGTGTTGGTGCCCTGACCGTTCCCGCCTATACCACCAATACCGAACGCGATCATCTGCACGCGATCGAAGACAGCGGTGCAGGCATTGCCATCATATCGACCAAAAAACTCGCCCAGCCGTTCCTGCATGCTGCCCTTGATAGCGGGCGCTGCCGCCATGCGATCATGATGGAAGACTGGGGCCAAAGCTTTGTCGGTGACATCACCATCACCCGCTGGGAAGATATGATTTCGCAGGGGCGTGGACTGACTGATGATGTCGATGCATGGGTTGCCAATATTGAACGCGATCAGCTTGCCTGCCTGATATACACATCCGGCACGGGCGGCGCGCCCAAGGGCGTTATGCTCAGCCACGGGGCGATCCTGTCAAACTGCATGGGGGCGTTTGATATCATCGAAACGCTGGGGATCGAGGAAGAGGTCTTCCTGTCCTTCCTGCCGCTGTCGCATTCCTACGAACATACCGCGGGCCTTTATTTTCCGATGAGCATCGGCGCACAGATCTATTACGCCGAAAGCCTTGATCGGCTCGCGGCAAACCTTGCCGAAGTTCGTCCGACCATCATGACGGCGGTGCCGCGCCTTTATGAAATGCTCTATCAGCGCATGAGCCGCATGGTCGAAAAAGAAGGCGGCTTCAAGCAGAAGCTGTTTAATCTGACGCTCAAGCTTGGTCGCAAGACTTACGAAAAACAATCCCTCAGCCTGATTGAAAAAATCCAGAATTTCGTTTGCGAGATTCTGTTGCGCCGTAAATTACGCCAGCGTTTCGGCGGCCGGATCAAGGCCATGGTATCGGGTGGCGGTCCGCTGAACTACGAACTTGGCGTTCTGTTTGTTTCGTGCGGCATTCGTATCCTTCAGGGATATGGCCAAACCGAATTTGCCCCAGTCGTTTCGTGCAACCGTGCCGAAAACAACAAATTGCGTACTGTTGGCCCGCCGATGGTCGGAGCCGAAGCAAAAATTGCCGATGACGGTGAAATCCTGCTGCGCGGCGAAAGCATGATGAAGGGGTACTGGAACCTGCCCGAAGTCACTGCTGCCACCATCATAGATGGCTGGCTGCATACCGGGGATATCGGCAAGTTCGACGAAGAAGGCAGCCTTGTCATCACGGACCGCAAAAAGGATATCATCGTCAATTCCGGGGGCGACAATATCTCGCCCCAACGGATCGAGGGTCTTCTGACGCTGGAAACCGAAATTTCCCAGGCGATGGTTTACGGCGACGACAAACCTTATCTGGTTGCTGTCCTGTGGCCGGACGAGGATTTCATGCGCGAATTCGCCAAGGAAAACGGGATCGAGAACAATATTGATCTCCTTGGCGAGAACGAGGAATTCCGCAAAAAAATCCGCACCGCGGTTGATCATGTCAATCGCCGTCTTTCGACGATTGAAAAGGTCAGAAGCTTTACCTTCGCCGAAAGCCCGTTCTCGATTGATAACGAGATGCTGACGCCATCAATGAAAATCCGCCGCCACAAGATCAAGGCAGCCTATGGTCAGGCTCTTGATGCCCTGTATCAGCGCAAGCGTGGTGGGCAGTAACAGGAACCAATGGCAAATCATTTGGCGGACAAACCGATATTAACCCTGATCCGGGGCCTTCCCGGATCAGGAAAATCAACCCTTGCCGCCGCGATTTGCCAGATAACCGATGCAGTCCATCTCGAAGCCGATCAGTTCATGATCGACCGCAGCGGCAATTACCGGTTTGATAGCCGCAAACTGCGTGACGTTCATGCACGCTGCGAAGCCGAATGCGACGGGCATCTATCAGCCGGGCAAAGCGTCGTTGTTTCCAACACATTTAGTGAAATCTGGGAAATGCAGGCCTATCTCGACATGGCGGAACGCCACCATGCCGCATTGCAGATCATCGAATGCCATGGACGATTTGGCAATATCCATGGCGTCCCCGATGATAAAATCAACGCCATGCGCAAACGCTGGCAACAGCTTCCCGAACGTTATAGCTAAGCCGTTCAGTTCACAGTCGAAAAGACCTTTTTCAACACATCCGTTGTCCAACGCGCCGGGTCGTTGCGGATATCGGCTTCCTGTTTTGCGATGTAATAAAACAGGCCATCCATCGCCTTGTCGGTGGCATGATCGGAAAGTGATGCCTTGATATCGGGCACCATCGGCAATGTGTCGTACTGCCCCATCATCTGATCATAAAGCTGCAACGCGCCGGTTTCGGCCAATGCTTCGCCAATTACCGGCCGCAATCTGCTTTCGATATCCCCGCCCGATACACGGCGCAGATATTTCGTCGCGGCATCTTCCGGCCCGTCCAGAATGCCTTTGGCGTCTTCAAGCGTCATGCGGCTGACAGCATCGGCGAGAATATCACCGGCATCCCGCATGGTCTGTTCGGCCGCACGGTTCATTCGCAATTCAATTTCCTCGCCATAACTGCCAAGCCCGGCAGCACTTAGCAGGGATTGCGCATGCTTGACGCTATCAGGCAGCGGAATATGCGCCACCGGATCGGCATTGAAGCCATCCGTCACGCCAAGATCGGTGGTGACAACCTCAACCCCCTTATCAAGCGCCTGACGCAGGGCATCGGAAACCGTTTCATCGGACACCCCCGCCATCGACGCCGAACTGCTGCCCGATCCGCTGCCAGTCGTGTTCCCTGTCACGCTGCCAAGTGCTTCCTTAGCCTTGTCAAAAAACGATTGCGCAGATGCATCGACCGATAGTCCGGCCATCAGGGCCAGAAACGACGCGGACACAATCAATCGGGTAAAGGTCTTGGGTTTTGGTGGCAGTGATCGCATGGATGTCCCCTTGGATTTGGTATTTTCATCATCCTGCAGGCAGATCATAGCCTTGAAAAGACAAAACCCCGATCCGGGACCGGGGTTTTGCAAGATTTCAAATCTGCGATGATCAGTCGACCAGTTCGACCTTCTTGCCGTTCAGAAGTAACTGACCGCCTTCAGCAGAAACCGGGATGGTATCGCCATCCTTGATCCCACCTTCAAGGATTTGCATTGCAAGCGGGTTTTGCAGATAGCGCTGAACAACCCGTTTAAGCGGACGCGCACCATAGACCGGGTCATACCCCTTATCGGCCAGCCAGCTTTTGGCGAACTCGTCAAGCTGCAGGGTGATTTTGCGATCAAACAGCAGCTTTTCAAGACGACCCAACTGGATATCGACAATCGTATCCATCTGGGCACGTTTCAGGCGATGGAAAAGAAGCACTTCGTCCAACCGGTTCAGGAACTCCGGGCGGAACGACGCCCGCACGACTTCCATCACCTGGCTGCGCAATTCGCTGCTGTCATGGCCTTCTTCCTGATTGGCCAGAATGTCGGCCCCCAGGTTCGACGTCAGGATGATCAACGTATTACGGAAGTCGACCGTGCGTCCCTGCCCGTCGGTCAAACGACCTTCGTCAAGAACCTGCAACAGAACGTTGAACACATCGGGATGGGCTTTTTCAACTTCGTCAAACAGCACCACCTGATAAGGACGCCGCCGCACAGCTTCGGTCAGCGAACCGCCTTCTTCGTACCCGACATAGCCCGGAGGCGCACCGATAAGCCGCGACACCGCATGTTTTTCCATGAATTCCGACATATCAATGCGAACCATGGCCTGTTCATCATCAAACAGGAACTGTGCAAGCGCCTTGGTCAATTCGGTTTTACCAACCCCTGTCGGACCAAGGAACAGGAACGATCCCATCGGCCGGTTCGGGTCCTGCAACCCGGCACGCGCACGGCGCACCGCATTCGAAATCGACCGCACCGCTTCATCCTGACCGACGACGCGTTTGCGCAGGATATCTTCCATCCCAAGCAGTTTTTCACGTTCGCCTTCCAGCATCTTGTCAACCGGAATACCCGTCCAGCGCGACACGACCGAAGCGATGTGCTTTTCGGTCACCGCTTCTTCTTTCATGCCGTCGGCCTGATCGTCTTCGGCCTTTTCAAGCAACCGTTCCAGTGCCGGGATTTCTTCGTATTGAAGCTGCCCGGCACGGTCCAGACGCCCGTCACGCATCGCGCGTTCAAGTTCGCCGCGTGCCTGGTCAAGCTGTTCCTTGATATGGGTCGATGCCGCCAGTTCCTTTTTCTGGGCTTCCCATTTCGCGGTCAGCTCCGCCGATTTGCCCTCAAGTTCGGCCAATTCCTTATCAAGGCGTCCTAGACGATCTTTCGATGCCCGGTCTTCCTCCTTCTTAAGGGCTTCGCGCTCGATCTTCAGCTGAATGATGCGGCGATCAAGTTCGTCGATTTCTTCGGGCTTGGAATCAAGTTCCATCCGAAGACGCGACGCCGACTCATCCATAAGGTCAATCGCCTTATCGGGAAGGAAACGGTCGGTAATGTACCGGTTCGAAAGCGTTGCCGCCGCTACCAGCGCATTATCGGCAATACGCACCCCGTGATGGAGTTCGTATTTTTCCTTGATGCCACGCAGGATCGAAACCGTGTCGGAAACACTGGGTTCTGAAACAAAGACCGGCTGGAAACGACGGGCAAGAGCCGCGTCCTTTTCAATATGCTGCCGGTATTCGTCCAGGGTCGTTGCCCCGACACAGTGAAGCTCACCGCGCGCCAGTGCCGGTTTCAAAAGGTTGGAGGCATCCATCGATCCCTCTGCCTTTCCGGCTCCGACCAGCGTGTGTAATTCATCGATGAACAGAACAATCTGCCCTGCTTCGGCCTCGATCTCGGACATAACCGCTTTCAGGCGTTCTTCAAACTCGCCGCGGAACTTGGCACCGGCAATCAGCGCACCAAGATCAAGCGACAGAAGCTTTTTGTCCTTAAGCGTTTCAGGCACGTCACCCTTGACGATGCGCAACGCCAAACCCTCGGCAATGGCGGTTTTACCCACGCCGGGCTCGCCGATCAGAACCGGGTTGTTTTTTGTCCGGCGCGACAGCACCTGAATCGCGCGCCGAATTTCTTCATCACGGCCAATCACCGGATCAAGTTTGCCTTCTCGTGCCGCCGCGGTCAGATCACGCGCGTATTTCTTAAGCGCGTCATACTGGCTTTCCGCACCGGAACTATCGGCCGTGCGGCCTTTGCGGATATCGTTAATCGCCCCGTTAAGAGCCTGTGCGGTCAATCCTGCATCGGCCAGAACCTTGCCCGCAACCGATTTCGGATCAAGTGCAATGGTCAGCAACAACCGTTCAGCGGTGACATAGCTGTCACCGGCTTTCTTGGCGACTTCCTGTGCCTGATCAATCAACCGGGCAAAGTCGGACGACAGATAAATCTGGCCATTGCCGCCCGATACCTTGGGCAGTTTTGCCAATTCCTGCGCACAGCGATCCTGTGCCGTTTTCGGCTTTCCGCCCGCCGCCTTGATAAGATTGGCTGCCAGACCTTCTTCGTCGTCAAGCAGCACTTTCAGAAGGTGGATCGGCACAAACTGCTGATGGTTTTCACGCAGCGCCAATGATTGCGCCGCCTGAAGAAAGCCTTTGGACCGGTCCGTAAATTTTTCGAATTCCATGCCTGTCACTCCTTGAGCCAACAGTATCGTAACATGCGGACCTTCTTGGAAGCATCCGCGACCTTAAGTGGTTTTATCCACAATGGAAATTATCACCCTTTCCATTGCCGACGTCTTTGATATGTCTCAGTTTCAGGGCTTTGCAAGACGATACCCCTACAAAAGTTGCAAGAATTAATTGTGCATCGCAAAACCGTTTTCTGGCATCATTCAAGATTGCGACGAAAAGCACTGTCATTCCCGGCAAATCCGTTGCGCAAGACCGCACAGGAAGTCTTGCCCTTGGGAATGCAAGGCATTAACGTCGCCCTTCATATTTTTACGGCTTGCAACCCGGCCCGCCCCGTTTGCCGATATGCATATTATGCCACACAGGATCGAATGCCATGACTGTCCAGCTTAAAGCCATCAAACGTTACCCCGTCAAAGGGCTCAGCGGCATTGAAATGCCTGCCGCCGACATCACTGCACACAAGATGCTGCAAGATGATCGTCGCTTCATCATCGCCACCCAATCATCGGTTGGTCAGGACGGTGTGCATGAATGGGCGCGCAAAAGCAATTTCCTGCAACTGGTTAACACGCCCAAGCTGGCCGAACTTGGCATCGAATATGACGATGCAACCACGACGTTGGCAATCCTTCGCAATGGTCGCGTGATCTGCAAAGGCAATCTTGAAGACAAGATGGGCCGCACCGTGGTCGAGGATTTCCTCTCGGCATTCCTGAAAAACGAGATCGCCGGAACGCCCAGAATTTATTCTGTCCCCGATGTCAGCTTCGGCGACATGAAGGAACCCTATATCTCGATCATCAATCTGGCATCGGTGCGCGATTTCGGCGACCGTGTCGCCCAGACAGAAATCGATCCGATGCGCTTCCGCGGTAATCTGCTGATTGACGGGCTTGAACCATGGGCGGAACTGAAATGGGAAGAAGGCCAGATCATTCAGATTAATGGCGTAGATTTCCGCGTTATCCACCCGATCACGCGCTGCAAAGCAACCAGCGTCAACCCCGGCACGGCAGAGTCCGACATCAATGTGCCCCTGCTGCTGCGTAAAGGTATGAACCACCTTTATATGGGGGTTTATGTCGAAGCACTCGGTTCCGGTGCCATCCATCCGGAGGATGTAGTCACAGTTGCATAACGCTAGCTGAATGTCGGGGCATGTACGGCCATGCCCTGAAACATCTCGTCATGGTACCAGTCGATCCGGTACGCCCGGATCGGCGGGGTTCCTTTACGAAACAGGATCTGTTCTTCGACCGGGAAGCGCGCAACTTCGGTTGATCGCAGGATTGGCTGATTGTCCTGGGGTCGCAGATGCACCGGGCGATCACCGCTTACACCACCCCCGGTATCGTCAAATTTCGACATCGCAGTCAGTCCGGCAACCCAATCCAGGTTGAAAGCCCCATCCTGGCTCAGCACCGAAATCGCATCCGCCTTCCCGACAACATTTTCCCAATTCAGGCAAACATCCATCAGGCCGCTAACACCGGAAAAACCGGGCCAGATGATCATGCCATCGCCAAACCCGCCACCCAAAAGACGTTCAAACAACGGCATCCGGCCAACGGCCTCGATACCGTCCAGCAACACCAGAAATTCTGCATCCCCGCTTTTCCAGTCCCGGCGGGCAATCAGCTGCATCATCGCACCAATCATCACCCGGCTGAATGCGGTTTGGGTGGCCGGTGTGTCACCTCCCATTTGACCGACAATGAAAATGGATACCGGTCGCCCCGTCAGATCATCCATACCAAATGTGCTATTGCTGACGACACGTGCAATCGCCGGATTGTCAAAATCGGCCGTTGCCATCCGGCACGCCTTGATAATCGACATCCGCTGATCTTCGGTCATATCAAGGATCGTCAGGGCAATATCAGAAATCCTGCCATCTGCGGATTCAATCCCCATCAGATCCTCAAGTATTTTATAGAAACGGTGCGATGGCATGACCAGGTTGCGGCGAACTTCGGCAAGGCTTCTGCTTTCTTTCAGGCTGGTTTGCATTGTGTAAACAATGAACCCCTGCAAAAGGGTGCGTGCCGCGCGTGTTTCCTGCTCGTCCAGTTCCTGTACAAATGCCGGTGCCAACAATGTATCGGCAATCAAACCGGCATCGGCAATTAATCCTTCGCCCTGCTGGCGTATAAAATCGCATGGATTGAACTGATCGGTTTCTGCGCCGGCCTGACCATGCGGATCAATCACGATGATCCGCTGCCCAAGTTTTTTGCGGCGCTCATGCACCGCACGATAGATGCTGCCATAACGTTCATAAACAAACAGCGCACCAGTATGGAGCAAGGCGTTTGGCTCCGCCGAAGCGCGATAATATTCTTCCGGCTTGCTGGCGAATGTTATCACTCGGCGCAATCCCGATGCCCCGATCAGGCGCTTTTCAGCCCCCCAGCGTCCCAGAACGATTGACGGCTTGGGATCAAGAAGCTTTCGCGCTTCCAGGTCTTCGGCCTTGGCCCATTGGCCCTCGGCTTTCATCTTGGCCGCTACCATTGGTGATACAGATTGTTTTTTCTTCGACGGGGATGATTGCGCACGATTAAGCACGATCACAACCAGCGGCAGGAACATCGGAATGATAAAACAAACCGCCCCTAACAAAGCCAGCTCATAATCACCGTTAAAAACGCCAAGCGCGACAACCATAGCGCCAAGCGCCCACAGCAGTACCATGATGACGCGGAACAAGCCTGCCCCCATCATTCACCCCCCAAGAATGTTTACCTGTCTTTTAGCGAAGAGACCCCAATGCATTAAAATGCCTTTCGATCCTCCAGCAGGTCATACTTCCATCAAGTGATAGCAGTTAAAATCTGCAGTTGCATCATATTAACTATTTATGGATGCGGGGTTTCACATCAAGAAGTCCAATTGACAGCACCGTAAATAAAGCTGTGGCAACGTGGCACTTCGAGGGCCCGGAAACAACAAACCCCGCGGGATTTCTCCGGCGGGGTCTGTTGTAATCGTGACAAGCCAAATGATCAGGCGGAAACCGGTTCCGCTGATTTGTCTTCGCTTGTACCTTCATCGCCATCTTCGCGACCGGCAGCACGGCTGCGGCCACGACGCGCTGTCGGATGACGGCCACGTGTGCGGCTTGTTCCGGCAGCAGCTTTGCGCGGTTTCTTTTCTTCGCCGTCCGCCGACGTATCGGTATCAGCATCGGCATTATCAGCTGGGCCAATATCCAAAGATGGCTGATCGCTGTCTTCGGATGCGGCTTTTGGCGGGCGACCACGCGGCGCAGCACGGCGTGCACGCGGTGCACGTTTTACCGGTGCAGCATCACCATCGTTGTTGTCCGTGGAAGAAGCAGCAGAAGAAGCTGCAACATCATTGCTATCGGCCGAATTGGTGCCGGTATCATTGGACGTATTATCTGCCGACGCCGCAACATCATCCTGATTGACAGAATTGTCGCTGCTGTCGTCCCCATTCTGGTTCTCGCTGCGCTCGTCACGGTTCGGGCGGTTGTTGCCCCGATCGTTACGGTCATTGCGATCATTTCGCTGCGGACGCGGGCTGTTATTGTCGCCACGCTCTTCACGACGCTGGTTTTCCCAGTCAATCGCGGCTTGCAGAATACGATGATAGTGTTCCGCATGCTGGTAATAGTTTTCAGCAAGGACCGGATCGTCAGTACAATCCTTCGCCAGCGAAACGTATTTTTCGTAAACCTGCTGGGCGTTTCCACGAACGCGCCCGTCCGGACCGTTACTGTCAAAAGTCTGAAATTTCGGATTTACAGGACGTTTATTCGGCTGCTGCCGACCGCGCGGACGCTTATTGTTGTTGTTGTTGTTGTTGTTATTTCTCATATCAACATGTCTTTGGTGTTGAAGGACAAATCCGGATTCATAAAGGAATCCCGGAACCACTCCGTCTGAAAAACATATTTCCCGCTAAACAGCACCGATTGAACGGCACTACGACAAACCTGCCGAAAACCTTAAAGGGAACGGAGATTCATTACTGTTTACAGGGGAACACGGCGCTTTCATAGCGCGTCGGGCACCCGGCCCGTAAAAACAACCTATATGGCTTGACGCCTTATTCCAACTGTTTTTTTCAATGCCCGTATTTTTTTTGCAATGACGTGGCAGATCGGTCAGATCACACAGCGCCCGACAGAACAGCGGGTCTTTTTGGCTGCAACGCAGCGCACGATGCCCCCCAAATCCTCCCGATATTCCACGCCGACAAATCCGGCCTCGACCAAAAGACGGGCAACGTCTTCTTCCTGCCCTTGCCCGATTTCAAAAATCACGAACCCGGCCGGTTTGACGAGTGAAAATGCAACCTGTGACAGAATGCGATACGCGCCAAGCCCGTCACCTTCATCGGTCAGCGCCATACGCGGATCATATTCGCGTACTTCAGGCGATAATATTTCCATATCTGCCCGTGTGATATAGGGCGGGTTGGACACCACCAGATCAAAACCTTCCTGGCGTTCCTCGTCCGTAATCGCACTGTCCCAGTCCGACACACGAAACTCAACCTGATCGCCAAGATCAAGGCGGTCGGCATTTTCGCGTGCGCAGGAAACTGCCCCCGCACTGATATCAACGCCAAGCCCACGGGCATTTTGCAGATCGC
>TARA_R100000049_G_C1957816_1_pt1 | contig 60495 bp, 59 predicted proteins | sample TARA_R100000049 | Tara Oceans TARA_R100000049 (sample SAMEA2619992) | marine metagenome | biome: marine biome (ENVO:00000447); feature: mesopelagic zone (ENVO:00000213) & marine oxygen minimum zone (ENVO:01000065); material: "saline water (ENVO:00002010), including plankton... | reverse complement strand
CCCGCCTGTGGCGGGTTCAGAATGGGCGACGACATCAGGGAGCCATATACGCCCCCGTTTGTAATCGTAAAAGTTCCGCCCTGCATATCGGCCATGCTGAGTTTACCGTCACGGGCCTTCTTACCGAGTTCCGCAATGCCTTTTTCAACGTCCGCAAAGCCGAGCTTGTCCGCATCGCGCAACACCGGCACAACAAGTCCGGAATCCGTACCGACGGCAATGCCCATATTGTAGTAGTTCTTGTATATCAGATCGTCGCCATCGATTTCCGCATTTACCGCCGGGGTTTCCTGAAGCGCTGCCACGCAAGCCTTGGTAAAGAACGACATAAAGCCCAGCTTGACACCATGCTTCTTGAGGAACAGTTCCTTGTATTCAGAGCGGAGGTCCAGCATCGCCGTCATATCCACCTCATTATAGGTGGTCAGCATCGCCGCCGTATTCTGGGCATCTTTCAGTCTCGCAGCGATACTCTTGCGAAGGCGCGACATCTTCACCCGCTCTTCGCGGTCTTCCTCAGAACGCGGGCCGGATGATGCGGCAGACGCCTCTTTAGCGGCAGGCTTCGGCGCTTCCTTTGTAGCTGACGAAGACTTGGACTTGCCACCATTTTCAAGGGCTTCCAGAACATCCCCTTTGGTGATACGTCCATCTTTACCCGTACCCGTGATTTGGCTGGCGTCTAGCCCTTTTTCATCAATGAGCTTTTGCGCCGCCGGCAGCACGTCCACCGAGGAAGAGTCAGGTGAAGGCTCTTCGGACTCGGTTTCAGGTTCCGGCGATGCTTTCGCAGCGGGTTCCGGTTTTTCCTTTGCCTCTTCCTTAACGGGTTTGGAAGCGGCACCTCCCGCGCCTTCTGCCAAATGCCCAAGCAATGCTCCGACTTCTACATCCTCGCCCTCGGCGACGATAATCTCATCAAGCCGGCCTGCTTCCGTCGCGTTCACCTCGAGAGTGACCTTGTCGGTTTCCAGCTCCAGTAACGGCTCGTCCTTCTCGACGGCATCGCCAACGCTTTTAAACCATTGCCCGACCGTTGCTTCAGTTACAGATTCCCCGAGTACGGGCACGCGAATTTCAACCGTCATCTTGATATCCTATTCCGATTTCACGCCAAGGGCGTCATCTACCAATGCGTTTTGTTGAAGAACATGCTTTTTTAGCAGTCCCGTCGCCGTTGACGCGGACGCGGTACGTCCAGCATATCTAGGGCGTTTGACTTTCTTCATCTTCAAATTTTCAAAGACTTTTTCCAGGTGCGGTTCGACAAATGTCCAGGCCCCCATATTCATGGGCTCTTCCTGACACCAGACGACTTCTTCGACATGCCGGAAATTCTTCATCTCTTCTTCCAGCGCCTGATATGGGAACGGGTAAAGCTGTTCGAGACGCAGGAAGTAAGTATCCTTTATCTCCAGTTCATCCCGCCGTGCATGCAGGTCATAATAAACCTTGCCAGAACACAGAACGACGCGTTTTACATCCTTGTCTGCGCATAGCTTCTCATTGTCATAAAGCACTCGGTGGAAGGTTGATCCGTCCGCCATATCCTCCAATGTTGAAACGGCGAGTTTGTGCCGCAGGAGAGACTTCGGCGTCATGACAACAAGTGGTTTGCGGAATTTTCGATGAATCTGGCGGCGCAACACATGGAAGTAGTTCGCGGGCGTCGTGCAGTTGACGACTTGCCAGTTGTCTTCGGCGGACTGCTGCAAATACCGTTCAAGCCGGGCAGAAGAATGCTCCGGCCCCTGCCCCTCATACCCATGCGGAAGCAGCATGACCAATCCACTCATCCGAAGCCACTTAGATTCACCGCTGGAAATAAACTGGTCAATGATAACCTGCGCTCCATTGGCAAAATCACCAAATTGAGCCTCCCAAAGGACCAGAGCGTTGGGCTCCGCCAGTGTATAGCCATATTCATAACCAAGGACGGCCGCCTCGGACAGCAGGCTGTCAATTACCTCAAAACGTGCCTGCTCACCACCAAGATTATCGAGTGGGACATAGCGATCTTCTGTCACCTGATCAACGATGACAGAGTGGCGTTGAGAGAAAGTACCGCGACCGCTGTCCTGTCCAGACAAGCGGACCGGAACCTTTTCCTTCAGAAGTGATCCGAATGCCAGTGCCTCGGCTGTTGCCCAATCGATATTCTCGCCTGTATCGATCATCTTCTTCTTGGCTTTCAGAACGCGCTGGAGCGTCCGGTGCACATTCAGACTTTCCGGAACTTCTGTGAGCTTCGCGCCTATGGCTTTTAGTTCATCAAGCGGTACACTGGTTGTCCCGCGACGCGCGCCCTCATCGGCCCGCTCGAAGCCCTGCCAGCGACCTTCAAACCAGTCGGCTTTGTTAGGTTTAAAGCTGTTGGCCGTTTCGAACTGCTTTTCGAGATATTCCTTGAAGTCGGCGATCATTTTCTCGACTTCTTTTTCCGAGAGGACATCTTCCGCAATAAGCTTCTTTGCGTATATCTGCATGGTTGTCGGATGCTGTGCAATCGTCCGATACATCAACGGCTGAGTGAAAGCCGGCTCATCGCCCTCATTATGACCGTGCCGACGATAGCAGAACATGTCGATAACGACATCAATCTGGAAAAGCTGCCGGAACTCTGTCGCAATTTTCGCCACATGGCAGACAGCTTCCGGATCATCACCGTTCACATGGAATATCGGTGCCTGAACCATCTTGCCCACGTCCGACGGATATGGGCTGGAGCGCGAGTATTTCGGGCTGGTGGTAAAGCCGATCTGGTTATTGACGACGAAATGAATAGTACCGGACGTCCGGTACCCTTTCAGTTCCGAAAGGCCGAAGCATTCCGCAACGATTCCTTGTCCGGCGAATGCGGCATCACCATGCATCAACAGTGGCATAACCTTACCGCCAACATCGGGGCCAATCTGAGCCTGCTTTGCCCGCGCCTTCCCCAACACAACAGGGTCTACCGCTTCCAGATGGGACGGGTTTGCCGTCAGTGACAAATGTACTTTATTGCCGTCGAATTCCCGGTCCGAAGAAGTACCCAGATGATATTTGACATCGCCCGAACCCTCAACGTCCTCTGGGTTGGCAGGTGTGCCCTGAAATTCCGAGAAGACAGCCCGAAAAGGTTTGGCCATGACATTTGTCAGAACATTAAGGCGCCCGCGATGCGGCATACCAAGGACAATTTCCTGTACACCCAGCTGACCCCCACGCTTGATGATCCCTTCCATCGCGGGAATAAGGGACTCCCCGCCATCAAGGCCGAAGCGCTTTGTGCCTGTATATTTGACATTGAGAAAATGCTCGAAACCTTCTGTTTCGATCAGCTTGCTCAGGATGGCAATCTTACCTTCCTTGGTGAAGGAAACCTCTTTATGGCGGCCTTCGATTCGCTCCTGTATCCAGGCTTTCTGGTCAGGCTCCTGTATATGCATAAACTCGACACCGATGGTCGAACAATAGGTCCGTTTTACGATGGCGAGAATTTCGCGAATGCTGCCTGTTTCGAGACCGAGTACGTTATCCAGAAAAATCTGCCGATCCCAGTCTTTTTCCGTAAAGCCGTATGTCGCTGGATTTAGCTCCGGATGCTCTTTCGGTATTTCAAGCCCGAGCGGATCAAGATTGGCTTTCAAATGCCCCCGCACGCGGTATGACCGGATCAACATCAAGGCACGGATCGTATCGATTGCCGCCGCCCGGACATCCTGTTGCGAGGCGCCTGACTTTGCCGCTTTCTCCGTTGCGCGGTTAGCGGCATCGCCGAGAATTTCATACTCATCCACAGGCTCAAGGCCGTTGGAAGGTGTCCAAGGCGCGCCGCGGGTTTCCGCTACAATTGTTTCCGCATCATCACCGAGAGACTGAAAATACTGACGCCAACTGTCATCAACGGAGTTGGGGTCATCTAGATAGCGCGCGTAAAGGTTCTCCATAAATCCGGCGTTGGATCCAAAGAGGAAGGAAGAATTATCCAGTTGTTGAGACATTTTGAGTAATCGGGCGGGACTGCCCCGCCCCCTTTAGAGCCAATTTAAAATTAATGGTTAACTCTAGCCCGTCAACCTTTCAAAACTCTTACCAAAGTCGAGCCTAAAGCGGACGGACTGTCAGAGACTGTAATCCCTGCACTGCGCATGGCGTCCATCTTGTCTTCAGCGCCACCTTTGCCGCCAGAAATAATCGCCCCGGCATGGCCCATACGTCGACCTGGAGGCGCGGTAACACCCGCAATAAATCCGACCACCGGTTTCTTCGTTTTCGAAGCCTTGAGGAATTCGGCCGCTTCTTCTTCCGCCGATCCGCCAATTTCCCCGATCATGATAATCGACTCTGTTTCATCATCCCCGAGGAACAGATCAAGACAATCGATAAAGTTGGTGCCGTTAACCGGGTCACCGCCAATGCCGATGCAGGTTGTCTGACCGAGGCCAGCCGCCGTTGTTTGCGCCACTGCTTCATACGTAAGTGTACCCGAGCGAGAAACAATGCCCACATTGCCGCGACGATGAATATGGCCGGGCATAATACCGATCTTGCATTCATCCGGCGTGATAATGCCGGGACAGTTCGGGCCGATGAGGCGAGAACCGCTGTCCTTCAACGCCCGCTTGACACGCACCATGTCAAGAACCGGAATTCCTTCGGTAATACAGACTATCAACTCGATTTCCGCGTCGATTGCTTCTAGGATCGCGTCTGCTGCGAACGGCGGCGGGACATAAATCACACTTGCATTGGCGCCGGTCTTTTCCCTCGCTTCACCGACAGTGTCAAATATCGGAAGGTCGAGATGTTTTTCCCCACCCTTGCCCGGCGTCACGCCACCAACCATCTTCGTGCCATAGGCTATTGCCTGCTCGGAATGGAATGTACCCTGTGAGCCTGTGAAACCCTGACAGATGACCTTTGTGTCCTTATTTACGAGAACGGCCATTACGCTGCCTCCTTCACTGCTTTAACAATTTTCTCCGCCGCATCCCCGAGATCATCTGCGGACAGAATGGGCAACCCAGATTCTGCCAGAATTTTCTTGCCCAGATCCACATTCGTACCTTCCAAGCGCACCACCAACGGAACGCTGAGCGCAACTTCCTTGGCCGCAGCAACTACCCCTTCAGCAATCACGTCGCAACGCATGATGCCGCCGAAGATATTTACAAGGATACCTTCGACATTTTCATCCTTCAGGATGATCTTGAAAGCTTCCGTGACTTTTTCCTTTGTCGCGCCTCCGCCAACATCGAGGAAGTTGGCCGGCGTACCGCCGTTCAACTGAATGATATCCATCGTCGCCATGGCCAGGCCTGCCCCATTCACCATGCAACCGATATTGCCATCGAGCTTGATGTAGTTGAGGTCATACTGCGCCGCTTCAAGCTCAGCCGGATCTTCTTCATCCGGGTCCCGCAATTCCGCTATCTCATTGTGACGGAAAAGCGCATTGTCATCAAAATTCATTTTCGCGTCCAGCGCGATAACATTACCGCTTCCGGTGATGACGAGAGGATTGATTTCAACAAGACTAGCGTCGGTGTCGACGATGGCCCGATACAGCGCCATGATAAATTTAACAGCCGCACCTACCTGCTTGCCTTCAAGTCCAAGTCCGAATGCAATCTTACGTGCATGGAACGGCATGATGCCAGTCGCTGGGTCAATGCTGACCATCAGGATTTTTTCCGGTGTTTCCGCCGCAACTTCTTCAATTTCCATACCGCCCTCAGTAGACGCCATGAAGGTTATGCAGTCCTTGGCGCGATCAATAATCGCTCCGAGGTAAAGTTCCCGCGCGATATCGCAGCCTTCTTCAATATAGACGCGCTTGACTTCCTTGCCTTCCGGTCCGGTCTGATGCGTTACAAGTTGCATCCCGATCATGGATTTTGCGGCAGACAGTACTTCTTCAGTGGATTTGACGACCTTTACGCCACCACCCTTGCCGCGTCCACCAGCGTGAATCTGGGCCTTCACCACCCAGACCGGCCCGCCAAGTTCCTGTGCAACTGTCTTGGCTTCTTCAGAGGTATAGGCAACGCCGCCCTTGGGCACCGTCACACCATATTTCGCAAGCAGGCTTTTTGCCTGATATTCATGAATATTCATTGTATTCCGTTATTGTTGATATTCAGAGACATGGATTTACATCGGTTTGGTATATTTTCCGGATTTTTCAAATCGTACGGTATAGCACCATAAAAAAGGGCACAACCGCTTATTGTTGTGCCCTTTCATTTTGCCCTCTAGCTTTTTAGGCTCGGATCTATTCCAACACAGGCCTCTATAAGGCCTTTCACCGCATCGACAGAATGATCAAACATCGCCTTTTCATCGTCGTTCATGTTGATTTCAACGATGCGCTCAATACCGTTTTCTCCGATGACCGTCGGCACACCAACATAAATGCCGTCCAGTCCATACGGTCCATCTACATACGCCGCGCAGGGCAGGACCCGCTTTTTGTCCTTCAGGTAGGCTTCCGCCATCGTGATAGCGCTAGATGCAGGGGCATAAAACGCCGAACCCGTTTTCAACAAGGCCACCACCTCAGCGCCGCCATTACGCGTGCGATCAATGATACCGTCAATTTTTTCCTGTGAGCTCCAACCCATCTTTATCAAGTCAGGTACGGGAATACCAGCTACTGTCGAATAGCGGATCAGCGGCACCATGGTGTCGCCGTGCCCTCCCAGGACAAATGCTGTCACATCTTCAACCGATACATCGAACTCTTCGGCGAGGAAAAGACGAAAACGCGCACTATCCAGTACACCGGCCATGCCGACAACCATGTTGTGTGGCAGGCCGCATTTTTCGCGAAGCACCCAAACCATGGCATCCAACGGATTGGTGATGCAGATAACAAAGGCGTTCGGCGCGTATTTCTTGATGCCTTCACCAACGGACTGCATAACCTTGATGTTGGTTCCCAGCAGGTCATCGCGGCTCATCCCGGGCTTGCGGGCAATCCCTGCCGTAACGATGCAGACATCCGCACCTTCGATTGCGCTGTAATCATTTGCACCGGAGAGGTTTGAGTTGAAACGATCCACGGGAGAAGAGGACGCGATATCAAGCGCCTTGCCTTGCGGCAGTCCTTCCGCAATATCAAAAAGAACAATGTCGCCTAATTCTTTCAAGCCGGCGAGATGAGCAAGGGTACCGCCAATATTCCCGCTGCCGATCAGGGCAATTTTTTTTCGAGCCATTACATTCTCCGAAGCAATAAGATGGGAGGGCTCTCTGAGAAGACAGAAAGTCCTCTTGTGAATATTATCGTGGGTACTAGCGCGTTTCCCAGCCGAGAGCAAGATTGTCAGGAAAATTATTGCCAATTTTTTGCAGTCCTGGAAAATTAATCCTCTGATTAGAGGTAATGACAATTCCAATTAGGAAATTACGCCAGACTAACAGCGATCTAAGGGCCCAAAAATGATACAAAAAATGAATCAAAAGCCGGACTGGTCGTTGCAAGAAAGAGATCATGTCTATACAGATCAAATTCAGGCGCCAATTCAGGCGCCCGTAATAATAATAGAAGTTTCTGCGCTTTCATGACTGATGTATCCGGCCCGCTAGACGCCTATCGAAAACTGCTCTCGCTGAATGAGCTGCAACCCGACCCGATACAGCGTCTGGCGATCGAGAAACTGCAGACCCTGCATCGGCGCCTCATCAATTACGACCCAAGCACAAGCACAAACTGGACGCATTTCTTCCGTCTCGGCCCCCGCAAACCCCGCGTTGAACCGCCACAGGGCTTATATATTTACGGAGATGTCGGGCGGGGCAAATCCATGCTGATGGATCTGTTTTTCGAGACAGCACCCATTGCGCACAAACGGCGGGTTCATTTCCATGCCTTCATGCTGGAAGTTCACGCCTTCCTGCATAAACAACGACAGAAAACAGATAAGGATGATGAGGATCCAGTGGTTGCTCTCGCCGATTCCATTACTGAGTCGGCGTGGCTGCTGTGCTTCGATGAATTTCAGGTAACGGATGTTGCAGATGCAATGATCCTCGGCCGCCTGTTTGAATTTTTGTTCGATCGGGGCGTTGTCGTTGTCGCAACGTCAAACAGGATTCCAGTTGATCTTTACAAGGATGGCCTCAACCGGCAACTTTTCCTCCCTTTTATTGCAATGCTGAAAGAGCAGCTGGATATCCTGCATCTTGACGGAGGTCGGGACTATAGACTTGAACGGCTGGCAGAGCATCCGGTGTATTTTTCGCCGCTTGACGACCATGCCGCTGCCGAAATGGACCGTATTTTCGAGGAACTGACGGAAGGACGAGAAATCGCTCCACAGACCCTGACAACTCAAGGGCGTGAACTAAAAATAGAGATGGCGGCCCGCGGGGTCGCTCGCCTCTCTTTTGAAGAACTCTGCGCACGGGCGCTTGGCGCCTCTGACTATCTGACCCTGACGGAACATTTCCATACCCTACTACTGGAAAATGTTCCGCAATTGTCACCCGCACGCCGAAACGAATCCAAACGGTTTGTGACGCTCATCGATATCCTTTATGAAGCAAAAACCAATCTGGTGATTTCCGCCGAAGTACCAGCTGAAGATCTTTATCCGAAAGGCGACGGCAGCTTTGAATTTGCCCGCACCGTCTCACGACTGATGGAAATGCGATCAGAAGACTATCTGAAAGGATAGGTCGCAAGGAACCTGACACAAGCGTTTCTTTTTAAGCCTGACCTGTTATAGTTTTGTCAGGCAGCAAAAAGGATCAAAAAGATGACTGCACCCGCATTTCCCGATATGGCCAACATAAAGAAGCGCCTTTTAATCGACGATGATATTGTCGCCGCGGTTTCCAGCTTAACCGCGGGCTCGGACGATCCACGTATCCTGATCTCCATTTCTCGCTCACTGATGGCCAACTCCTCCGTTGTTGAAGAACTGCAAAATCAGTTGCACGGCCAGATCGTTGGCGCGGTCAGTATCCTGACCGAGCATACGCCATACGACAAGGTATTCGAGCTTGTCGATGAAATTAAGTCCAGCAAGGCAACGCATCTTCTTTCAATCGGCGGCGGAAGCGTTATTGACGGTGGGAAAATAGCGCTCCTCGTGGCCAACTTGCAGGTCAAGGACGCCGAGGCGCTCGAAGAACTTGCCGGCTCCCTTGGAAATACAAAGGACATCGAGACCTGGCCAATACAGCATATTGCGGTACCAACGACACTTTCCGGCGCCGAGTTTACGCCGATTGCCGGAGCCACCAGCAGCATTACCGGCAGAAAAACGGGGTTTTCCCATGCTTTCCTGCTGCCGGATAATATAATTCTTTGCGCACCTCTCTCCCTGCACACCCCCGAAAAGCTCTGGCTGTCGACGGGTATTCGCGCTGTCGATCACGCTGTGGAGACGATCTGCGCCCCGGGCGTTGATCATGAAATCGCTGAATTTTGCGCCAATGGTCTCGCACTGCTATATCGCAGCATGATTGAAACGCGCAAAGATCCCGAAAGCCTTATTTACCGGGAGAGTAGTCAGCTTGGCGTCTATTATGCAACGGCCGGGATATCCCGTTACAGAATGGGAGCAAGTCATGGTCTTGGATATCTTCTAGGGGTTCTGGGTAACGTCCCGCACGGCATCACGTCCTGCGTCTTCCTGCCCGCAGTCCTCACGTACAACCTGCCCGTAACGGAAGACCCGCAAACGCGGATTGCCGGGGTCCTGGATGTTGACTCCGCATCGGATGTTTCCCCGGCGTTGAGAGACTTCATCGGCGCCCTCGGCCTGCCGAACAAACTAAGCACGCTGGGAATTTCCGAAGAGGCAATTGCCGAGATCAAATCATCGGCACTTATCCATCCCGTGGTACAGGCGAATCCGCGTCCCATTAAAACAGTTGAGGATGTTGCCGAAATTATGGCTCTTTCCGGCTAATCCGGCTTGGCGGCGCAATTAATCCTAAAGCTATTTGGCAAAGTGGCGGTGCCGTGTTTCCTTATAGACAAAAATAGCTACGAGCAGGGAAAGCCCAGTCGTTCCGGCAACCCAATATGCGGGAACGACCGGATCACCTGTTGTCGTAATCAGCCAGGTCACAATCAAAGGGGTTAATCCACCAAACAGGCCGACCGCTATATTATAGGAGACCGCATAACTCGTGCATCGGACAGAGGCGGGCAGCATTTCCACATTTGCCACCGTCACTGAACTCGAAATACAGGCAAAGCCAAATACAAACCCGAGCTGGCCAAGGAAAATCAGCATCGTCTCTGCAGAATGGATCATTTCAAAAAAGGGTACGGCACCGAAACATAGGACCATATAACCGAGAATAATGATCGGTTTGCGGCCAAACCGATCAGACAGGATGGACGTAATAGGAATGAGCAGAAGCAGGATAATCATGCTGCCGGTATTTATATTGAGCGCCTCTTCTTCCGGAAGCTTGTCGATCACCTTTAAATAAGTCACGAGATAGACAAACGCCACGTAGAATGTAACGGCATAACCGATATCCAGCAGGATGACTTTGATAACGTCACCATAATGCGTGAAAAATGTATCCCGCACCGGCGTTTCGGAACCGATATTCTGCTCCTCGGCATGAATTGCCCTACGGACCAGATAGCAAGTCAGCGCAACAAGCGCACCCAACAGGAAAGGTGCGCGCCATCCCCAGTCAGCAAGCGCCTCGGATCCAAAAACTGCGGCCGCACCCGCGCCTATTCCAGAGCCAAGCATAATGCCGAAAATTGCGCCCCACAGACTCCACATGGCGAAAAAGGAACGTCGGTTTTCCGGCGCCTTTTCAACCATGAACACGACCGAGCTGGTATATTCACCGCCGACAGAGAGGCCTTGGATCATTCGCAGGATGACAATCAATATCGGCGCTGCAATTCCGATTGCCGCATAATTCGGCATGAGCCCGATGAGCACTGTCGGAATGGCCATAGAAAGAACGGATAAGGTCAGAACCCGCTTGCGCCCAAAAACATCGCCAATCCTGCCAAAAAGGATTCCCCCGATCGGTCGCATAAGAAAGCCGGCTGCAAAAGCCCCGAACGCGGAAATGAGCGAAACAGCCGGGTTTTCAGACGGAAAGAACTGAGCGCCAATAATACTAGCAAAATAACCATATACAGCAAAATCATACCATTCCATGATATTGCCAACCAGTCCGGCCATTATCACCGATCTCCATTTGGATATCGGCATTCTGGATGGCGCGTTGTTGTCTGCAGAAGTATCCGACATTACTCAACCCTCAGTCGCTCAATTTTGCTATGCCGAGATATTTGCCGCATATTGGTGTGAGGTCAAGATATTCAATTAAAGGTTACCTTAATTTTAGCGATATGCTATTTCCATAGCTCACCAATCGTTGCCTGAATAGCCGCCTGATCTTCCGTCGATTTATTCTGACCGAGCTTGGCCTTACCCTCGATCCGCTCTATCGGAATTTCAAAAGCGGTAATGCCGCGCATCAACCCGTCAAGACGTTTTGAATCGAGCTGGTCGGGGTTCCATGGCTGAGACAGTTCTTTCTCATTGTCAAACGTCAATCGCTCCAGTAACCGGCGGACAGAGCCCGTATCCTCAATAATTTTAGGCATACCGTAAGCATGGACAGCTACATAGTTCCAGGTCGGGACGTTGGTGTTTGACGCATAATAGCTGGGTGAAATATAGGCATGGGGTCCTTGAAAAATCACCAGCGCTTCACTCTGCTCCAGGACTTTACCATGCGGGTTGGCCCGGGCCATATGGGCGATTAGTGTCCCATTCTCTCCCCGTGTTTCATCATAGGAAAATGGCAGGTGGGTTGCGAGCGGTACCCCATCCTCCCCCGTTGAAACAAGGATTGCGAAACTTGCTTCTGGTAAAAGCCGTATCAGGGTTTCCTTGCCCGGAACAGAAAAATGCGGAGGGACATACATTGGTTTTATTCCATAAAAAAGGCCGCTTCAAAATGCGGCCTTACTTTATTGATAAATTGGACCCAATCCAGCGCCAATTCCTTTTAATCTATAGGGCCACTCTACCGGCGTTCCACCATCATCTTTTTGATCTCGGCGATCGCTTTCGCCGGGTTCAGGCCCTTGGGGCAGGTATTGGTGCAGTTCATGATCGTGTGGCAGCGATAGAGCCGGAACGGGTCCTCAAGATTATCGAGACGTTCCCCGGTATGCTCATCGCGGCTGTCGATGATCCAGCGATAGGCCTGCAACAGGATAGCTGGCCCCAGGAACCGATCCGAGTTCCACCAGTAACTTGGGCAGGAAGTCGAACAACAGGCGCACAGGATACATTCATAAAGCCCGTCGAGCTTCTCCCGATCCTCTCTTGATTGCAGACGCTCCTTTGATGGTGGTGGTGTTTCCGCCTGAAGCCAGGGCTGGATCGACGCATATTGCGCATAAAAATTGGTCAGGTCCGGGACCAAGTCCTTCACTACCGGCTGATGCGGCAGCGGATAGATGTTGATGTCGCCGTCCATCTCATCCATGCCTGTGGTGCAGGCCAAAGTATTCGTCCCGTTGATATTCATCGCGCAGGAGCCGCATATTCCTTCCCGGCAGGAGCGACGGAACGTAAGGGTCGGATCAATCTCGTTCTTGATCTTGATCAGGCCGTCCAAAATCATCGGACCGCAGGTGTCCAGGTCGACATGATAGGTATCAATGGCCGGGTTCTTGTCGTCATCCGGCGACCAGCGATAGACATTGAATGTCTTGAGATTGGTTGCCCCTTCAGGTCCCGGGTATGTCTTGCCCGTGCCGACCTTCGAGTTTTTTGGTAATGTCAGTTCAACCATGTCTAATCCCTAACGCGCCTAGTACACACGTGCTTTTGGTTTAATATAATCAATCTCATCTGTCAGCGTATAATCATGAACCGGACGATAGTCGAGTTTCACGCCCTCCGTATCGCTGTGATAAGTCAGCGTATGCTTCATCCAGTTTTCATCATCGCGATCAGGGAAATCCTCATGGGCATGTGCTCCGCGACTTTCCTTGCGGTTTTCTGCCGCTGTCATGGAGACGACCGCCTGCCGGATCAGATTGTCCAGTTCCAGCGTTTCCACCAGATCTGAGTTCCACACAAGAGACCGGTCCGTCGTCTTGATGTCGGGCATCTGTTCCCATACCTTGTTGATCTTCTCAACGCCTTCAGCGAGGGTCTTACTGGTCCGGAACACGGCGCAGTCATCCTGCATCACCCGCTGCATATTGTCGCGCACGGTTGCCGTCGAACTGCCGCCATCGGCATTACGAAACTTGTCTAGACGCGCAAGAGCTTCGTCACAGGCATCTGCGGGAAGTGGAGCATGGGCAGCCCCGGGCGTCACGACATCTTTCGCACGAAGCGCCGCAGCGCGGCCGAAAACCACAAGGTCAATCAGAGAGTTTGACCCCAATCGGTTCGCGCCATGCACAGACACACAGGCCGCTTCACCAACGGCCATCAGGCCGGGTACGATCGCATCGGGATTGCCATCTTTCAAATCGACAACTTCCGAATGATAATTTGTCGGAATACCGCCCATGTTGTAATGCACCGTTGGCAGCACCGGGATCGGTTCCTTATGCACGTCAACGCCGGCAAAAATCCGGGCGCTCTCAGAAATACCCGGAAGACGTTCGTCAATCATTGCCGGATCGAGATGATCGAGATGCAGATAGATATGATCATTGCGAGGTCCGACACCACGACCTTCACGAATTTCCAGAGTCATGGAACGACTCACCACATCACGGCTAGCTAGATCTTTCGCATGAGGCGCATAACGCTCCATAAACCGTTCGCCTTCCCCGTTCACAAGGAAGCCGCCCTCACCGCGCACACCCTCGGTAATCAGGCAGCCCGCGCCATAAATGCCCGTCGGATGAAACTGAGTGAACTCCATATCCTGAAGCGGTAGTCCGGCGCGCAGCACCATACCACCGCCATCGCCTGTACATGTATGGGCAGAGGTACAGCTGAAATAGGCGCGACCAAACCCACCCGTCGCCAGCACGACCATATGTGAGCGGAAAAGATGCAGGGTGCCATCCTCAAGACTGAGGCAAAGCACGCCCTTGCAGGAGCCATCCTTGTCCATGATCAGGTCAAGGGCAAAATATTCAATGAAGAATTCAGTATCATGCTTAAGCGACTGACTGTACAGCGTATGCAGCATCGCATGTCCGGTCCGGTCCGCAGCCGCGCATGTCCGCTGTGCAGCAGGACCTTCACCAAACTGCGTTGTCATACCGCCGAAAGCACGCTGATAGATCTTTCCTTCTTCCGTACGGCTAAAAGGCATTCCGAAGTGTTCAAGCTCCAATACGGCAGCGGGCGCTTCCCGGCACATATATTCGATAGCGTCCTGATCGCCGAGCCAGTCTGACCCCTTGACGGTATCATACATGTGCCATTGCCAGTTATCTTCGCCCATGTTGCCAAGCGAGGCCGAAATACCACCCTGCGCCGCCACCGTGTGGCTTCTGGTTGGGAATACTTTAGTAACAGCGGCCGTTTTCAGGCCGGCCGCGGCCATGCCCATGGTCGCTCTCAACCCCGCGCCGCCAGCGCCGACAACAACCACGTCATATTTATGTTCTGTAATAGGATAGGCTTCAGACATTTTTTGTACTTTAACTCCCAAGCGCCAGCTTCAAAACGGCCAGAGCAGCAGCCAATCCAACGGCCGCACATAAGAAACTGTTAAGCAGCAAGAGAACGAATTTCGTGCTTTCAGTATGAATGTAATCTTCAATAACCACCTGGAGACCAAGCTTCATGTGATAAAACATGGCGACGATCAGCAATAGCATGACCAGCGCGGCAAAAGGAGTACCAAGAACGTAGCGCACATGGGTGTAATCCGCGCCGACAAGGCTCATCACATAAGCAAGCGCAATGATAAACAGCGGGATCATGGCAATCGCCGTGACCTTCTGATGCCACCAATGGGTTGTTCCATCCTTGGCAGAACCAAGACCCCGAACTTTTTTAAGCGGTGCTTTCATTGCCATGCTCAGGCCCCCATTCCGTAGGCGATTATCCATGTGAGAAGCGTCAGCACGACAGAAGCAATTATCGCTGCCATACCGGTTTTCCTCATGGTCGGCAATTCAAACCCCTTGCCCATATCCCAGAACAGATGACGAATACCATTGCAAAGATGATAAAACAGCGACCAGGTAAAACCGAACAGAACCAGTTGCCCAAACCAGGAAGAGATAAATGCACTGACCGTCGCATAGGCCTCTGGTCCGCTAGCAACAGCAATCAGCCACCAGGTCAGCAACAAAGTGCCCACACCCAGCGCGATGCCCGTTGCACGGTGCGTAATTGAGGTAATCATCGTGATCTGAGGTTTATAAATCTGCAGATGCGGCGACAACGGTCGTTCAATATTCGCCATGAGAAAATCTTTCTCGCTTATTAGTTTTGATACCTGTTATTCATTTGGGGGGAGTTTAATCCTCCACCTATCCAAGTCAACATAACCTTTAATCTATTTATAACGAGATCGTCTTTTTTGGCAAGACAACCCAGTAATCGAGATCGAGAACGACAGCGGGATCGCGCTTGCCATCTGCCGTTTTATCCGGGAAGCCTTCACAGGGCGTATCCTTCGCCGCCAACGTACGGATACGAAGCGCGCCTGCGGTCTGACAATCCGACAGTTCGGCTTTCTCCAGGACTTCACTCCAGGCATAAATCGTATGTCCGGCAAAAGTTGGCGCAGTATGGGAGCCCCCGTTTATGGCGGCAACAAGCTGGGCATTGCCAAGGCCGTTGAAAGATAGCGCTCGTGCCATGCTTATTATATGCCCCCCATATATCAATCTGCGGCCAAAGCGATCATTCTGCATCTGGTGCTGATTGAAATGAACCTTGGCTGTATTCTGATACAGCCGCGTCGCCATCATATGTTCGGCTTCTTCTATTGTCATGCCATCCACATGATCGATTTTTTCCCCGACTTCATAGTCTTCAAAAAAATGAGGAGAACCGGCCAGCGTCGCATCATAGCCCGAAAAATCCAGACCGCCGGGTATCGAAAGGAGCGCTGGATCAACGCGCTCCGGCAAATCCGGAACAACTGCTTCCGGTGCAGCGGCGGATTCATCTTTCTTGCGAACCATTACCCAGCGGACATAATCAAGAACAGTCGCCCCCATCTGGTTGGTGCCCGTAGAGCGCACATAGACTACCCCCGTCTTACCGTTGGAATTTTCCTTCAGTCCGATAACCTCAGAACTTGCCTGAACTGTATCGCCCGGGAAGACTGGCGCCTTGAACTGCACATCCGCGTAGCCAAGATTGGCGACTGCATTCAGGGACACATCGGGCACGGTTTTACCGAAAACGATGTGAAAAACGAGAAGATCATCGATAGGAGCGGCATCAAGACCACATTCCATCGCAAAACTGTCCGCTGACTGCAGGGCAAAACGTCCGCCATAAAGCGCCGTATAGAGCGAGACGTCCCCCTCGGTGATCGTGCGGGGTGTCGCATGATTGAGAACCTGGCCGACCCTGAAATCCTCGAAATAATTGCCGGGATTTGTTTTGCTCATTGTCATCCCTTTCCCTTACTCGGCCGCCGCCGCAATTGCATCCGCCAGAGCAACTTTTGCCTTGGCAATTTCCACATGAAGATTTTCAACGAGCTTGCCGTCCACAAGAACAACGCCCTTCCCTTCTTTCTCAGCCGCCTCGAAGGCTTCGATGACCTTCCGGGAGTGCGCCACCTCTGCTTCGGATGGCGCAAACACGTCATTGGTCGAGGCCAGCTGTTTCGGGTGGATCAGGGTCTTACCGTCAAACCCCAGCTCCAGCCCCTGAACACATGAATCGTGAAATCCGTTCTCATCGTCAAGGTCCAGGTAAACTCCATCCAGAACCGTCAGCCCATATGCACGCCCCGCCAGCAAGCACAGACCAAGCGACGTTATAACCGGCAAGCGAAGCGGCGTATGCTGCGCCTGTAAATCTTTTACCAGATCCGATGTTCCCATGACGAAACAATCGACCCTGGGACTGGAAGAGGCAATTTCTTCTGCCTTCAAAATACCGAGCGGCGTTTCCATCATACACCAGATTGTCGTTGTTTCAGGCGCACCGGCCGCTGTCATGATCTCTTCAAGTTTCTTAACCTGATCCGCGCTTTCAACTTTGGGCAGCAGAATAGCATCCGGCCCTGCCTTGGCGGCGGCGACAATGTCATCCTCTCCCCAGGGCGTATCAAGTCCATTGACCCGAATGATGATTTCGCGTTTTCCATATCCTCCTGAGGCGGCATTGGCGCAAACAATGTCACGGGCTTCCGCTTTCTTGTCCGGCGCAACGGCATCTTCAAGGTCAAGTATCAGGCCATCTGCCGCAAGAGATTTCGCTTTTTCCTGTGCGCGGGCGTTGGAGCCGGGCATGTAGAGGACTGACCGACGGGGGCGTATTGATTTTGTCATTATTGATCCCTGGGCTTTGATGCCCTTACTTTTTTCCTGATACTAGGTGAGAATTTCGAGCATATCATAATAGGTTTCTGCTGCGATGCAATAAGCAGATCAGTCTCTATACTCAACCGCCCCGGCATCCGCGCATTTACCGATAGGCCGCGGATTGCCAAAAAAATCGATATCCACTTTTTGATCTGCGGCGCAAATGTCGATTGCCTCGCTGCCGTCCGGCAACCTGTAGTCTCCGTCATCAATATCAACAAAGACATCATCAAAATCGGCATCCATAAAATTACCGACAACAACCACACCTTCAGAATCGCCGAAAATATCATTGGCGATATTATTGGCGATTAGACTGTTTTCTACAGGCGGACCGCCGTTCTGCCGCCGGATCGTAATGGCGGCGGGTCCAGGCTCAAAATAGTCAACATCCAGAACCGTGTTATGCTGGATACGAACATTGCGCGCGCCTAAAACGGTAATCCCATGGAAGTTATCCACGATGACAATATTATTCTCGATGATCCAGTCCTCATAAACACCACCGAACATCCCTATTCCTTGGAGTTCACACCGGTATGGTTGGTCAAAATCCTCGAAATTGAGAATTAGATTGCGGCGCAATATGACGTCCTTGACGACCCCCGCCGCAATCACGCCGTCGGCACTCATAGACCATGACTGAAATCCATCCGCATGATTCCGGTTCACCTGATAGCAGTTTTTGACGACATTCCCCTCAAACAAGGCGTGATCGCCAAGTCCGCGCAACCCGTCCCCGGAAAAATTTTCTATATGATTATTCACAACCGCGCTGTTGTCTCCGTATATCGTTATTCCAAAATTGACGTTTTTGATCCGGTTATTTTGGAATTCTGTATAATCCCCGGCAGAGAAAATGCCATCGATTGCCTGTTCGTTCCAATCCACATCCGACCAGTCAGAAATATCCGCGACGGTATAGATGGAGAAGTCATTAACGGTAATATGCTGTGAATTTTCATCAACCCGGACGTGATAACGATATTCCTGTTTCCTTTGTCCGCTTGACGTCACCGTAAGTCCCTGCAAATGCCAGTTTGAGCTGCCCAGAATGTCGACTATCTCGAACACAGGTTTCTGATCCTGACCTGCCAGAATCGTTGTTCTCTCGAACATCTTTTTATTTTCAACAAGCAGTCGGCCGTAATTGCCGGTCGCTAGGATGACGCGATCTCCGGCCTTGACAATATCATCATCGATAATCTGTTGCAGGTCTCGCCAGGGAGTGTCCGCGTTCCCATCACCGGAAAAGTTCGTGGCTGCGCCCGGATCCACATAATGATCCCGCGCCATTGAGAGAGACGAAAATGCAGGCAAAAGCATAAGAAGCGATATCAGCGCGACTAAATTAAAAAAAGCTCTTGTCATTTCCGCCTCCGGCTATCAGTTCACAAAACGGCACAGCGTCAGGATACAAGAAAGATAGCAGACGCGGGAGATAAGTTTAGGGCAGTCGCCACGCATGGTCACGACTGCCCCATATTTTAAAGTATTCTCTCGCGTATCAGGCCGCTTTTTTCAGGTATTCCCTGCCAATCAGCTCCGCGATCTGTACCGTGTTAAGCGCCGCGCCTTTACGAAGGTTATCTGACACGCACCAAAGATTAATACCATTCTCGATGGTTGGATCATCGCGGATACGTGAAATAAACGTCGCATAATCGCCAACGCACTCAACCGGCGTCACATACCCGTTTTCTTCCGGGTTATCGACAACCATGATACCGGGAGATTCCCGCAGGATATCCCGGGCCTGATCTGCTGTGAGTTCGTTTTCAAACTCAATATTGACGCTCTCCGCATGGCCAACGAAAGTCGGAACGCGAACGCAGGTCGCTGTCAGCTTGATTTTCGAATCAATGATCTTCTTTGTTTCGACCGTCATCTTCCACTCTTCCTTGGTATAACGGTCGTCCATGAACACATCGATATGCGGGATAACGTTAAACGCAATCTGCTTGGTGAACTTTGACGGTGTTGGCGTATCGTTTACATAGATACCCTTGGTCTGTGTAAAAAGCTCATCCATCCCTTCATTTCCCGCACCTGACGTCGACTGGTAAGTCGAGACGACGACGCGCTTGATAACGGCCGCGTCATGAAGAGGTTTCAGCGCGACAACGAGCTGCGCAGTCGAACAGTTCGGATTGGCAATGATATTTTTACGCGTATAGCCGGCGGCGGCTTCCGGATTAACTTCCGGTACAACAAGCGGGACATCCGGATCCATGCGGAAATGCGAGGAGTTGTCAATGACGATACACCCTTGCGCCGCAGCCCGTGGGCCAAATTTCGCAGAAACAGTGCCGCCCGCAGAAAACAATGCGAAATCTATTCCGGTGAAGTTGAAATCATCCAGCGCCTTAACTTTCAGCGTTTTGTCGCCAAAAGAAACTTCGCGCCCCACTGACCGTTTTGACGCTAGCGCGATAACCTCTGTTACGGGGAACTGCCTTTCGTGCAGTATATTCAGCATTTCACGGCCCACATTCCCGGTGGCGCCGACTACGGCTACTCTATATCCCATTTTCCTATCTCTTTGTTGCCCCGGAACAGGCGCTCCGGGCGTTAAATAAATCGGTCTTTCCGCAAGCTTATCCGTTTGCCGTGTCCAACTCCCGGATGATGGCATCGCCCATTGCTGTCGTCGATACCTGCGTCATGCCCTTGGACATGATATCGCCAGTGCGGATGCCACTTGCAAGGACTTTTTGCACAGCTGTCTCAACAAGGTCCGCTTCGTCGCCCATATCGAAGCTATATCGCAACGCCATGGCGTAAGAAAGAATAGTCGCTATCGGGTTAGCGATCCCTTGCCCTGCAATATCCGGTGCTGATCCATGAACCGGCTCGTAAAGAGCTTTACGGCGTCCGGCTGCATCAACATCACCCAACGAGGCCGAGGGCAACATCCCCAGAGACCCGGTCAACATGGCTGCACAATCGGAGAGGATGTCTCCAAAGAGGTTATCGGTGACGATCACGTCAAATTGTTTCGGCTTACGCACCAGTTCCATAGCGGCCGCATCGGCGTACATATGGCTAAGTTCCACTTCCGGAAATTCAGCATCATGGATTTTCGTCACTTCCTCGCGCCAAAGCACTCCAGATTCCATGACATTGGCTTTTTCGCTGGAACAAACGCGATTATCACGCTTTTTCGCCAGTTCGAATGCAACGCGTGCAACACGATGAATTTCCGGCGTCGTGTAGACCTGTGTGTTGATCCCCCGGCGCACGCCATTTCCCAGATCTTCGATCCCGCGCGGCTCTCCAAAATAGACGCCGCCCGTCAGTTCCCGGACAATCATGATATCCAGACCACTCACCAGTTCCGGTTTCAAACTGGATGCATCCACCAGCGCATCGAAACAGACCGCCGGTCGCAAATTGGCAAACAGCTCAAGGTCTTTACGAAGGCGTAACAGGCCGCGTTCCGGTTTGATGGAGAAATCAAGATTATCCCATTTCGGCCCTCCAACCGCGCCCAGAAGCACGGCGTCCACATTCTGTGCCTTGTCGACCACTTCGTCGGTGATCGGTATGCCATGCGCATCGATGGAGGAACCGCCGACAAGGTCTTCTTCAATTTCGAAGGAAACGGCGCGGTTATCTTCCATCCAGCTGACAATACGGCGTACTTCGCCCATCGCTTCCGGGCCAATGCCGTCACCCGGCAGGATCAACAAGGATTTATTAGATGCCATCGTAAAACACTCTCAAAGAATAGAAGGAGATTTATAGCCAGGGCTGGCTGAGTTTGCGGGTTTCTTCATATTCGGCGACCTTGTCTTCCTTCTTCAAGGTCAAACCGATTTCATCAAGACCCGTCAACAGGCAATGCTTGTTGAAATGATCGATGTCGAAATGAATAACGCCGCCGTCGGGCCCCCGGATTTCCTGTGCTTCCAGATCTATAGAGATTGTCGCATTTGATCCGCGATCCGCATCTTCCATGAGCTTTTCAAGATCTTCATGGGAAACCTCAATCGGCAGAATTCCGTTCCGAAAACAGTTGTTATGGAAGATATCCGCAAAGCTTGTGGAAATCACACAGCGAATCCCGAAATCGAGCAACGCCCATGGCGCATGCTCCCGACTGGAACCGCAACCGAAGTTATCCCCTGCAATGAGAATTTCCGCGTTCCGGTAGGCCGGCTGGTTCAGCACAAAATCTTCGACTTCCTCGCCATCATCCCCATATCGCATTTCTGCAAACAGGTTTTTACCCAACCCCGCGCGCTGAATGGTTTTGAGATATTGTTTGGGAATGATCATATCTGTATCGATATTGACCAAGGGCATCGGCGCGGCAACCGCCGTGAGTTTATTGAACTTTTCCATTTTCTTGTTCCTCTATCCCAAATCCCGAACGTCTGTCAGGTGCCCAGTTACCGCCGCCGCCGCCGCCATTGCCGGGCTGACAAGATGCGTACGCCCACCACGGCCCTGGCGACCCTCAAAATTACGGTTGGAGGTCGAGGCACAACGGTCTCCCGCGTCAAGCTTATCCGCATTCATAGCCAGGCACATGGAACAACCCGGCTGGCGCCACTCGAATCCGGCGTCGGTAAATATCTTGTCGAGACCTTCTGCCTCTGCCTGAATTTTAACGAGGCCGGACCCTGGAACGATAATCGCGTTCACACTGTCCTTGACTTTCTTGCCTTCAACAACCTTTGCAACAGCCCGCAAATCTTCGATCCGTCCGTTCGTGCAGGACCCTATAAAGACGTGGTCAACTTCAATATCGGAAAGCTTCATGCCGGCCGTCAGCCCCATATATTTAAGGGCCCGCTCTGCCGCGCCACGCTTGCCTTCATCGGCAAAATCGCTTGGTGCTGGAACATATCCCGTAATCGGCAAGGCATCTTCCGGGCTCGTTCCCCAAGTAACGTAGGGGATCAGCTCAGACGCATCTAACTCGACTTCCTTGTCAAACTTGGCGCCCTCATCGGAATTCAGCGTTTTCCAATAAGCAACGGCCTGCTCGAATGTGCCGGCTTTCGGCGCATATGGACGACCTCTAACATATTCAAATGTGACATCATCGGGCGCAATCAGGCCAGCGCGGGCGCCTGCCTCAATCGTCATATTACAAAGGGTCATCCGCCCTTCCATGGAAAGGGCACGAATTGCATCGCCAGCATATTCAATCACATGGCCGGTTCCGCCCGCAGTTCCAATTTTACCGATAATAGCAAGCGCGACATCTTTCGCCGTAACGCCCGGAGGAAGATCACCATGAACCGTCACCCGCATGTTCTTGGCTTTTTCCTGAACCAGTGTCTGGGTTGCCAGCACATGCTCGACTTCCGATGTTCCTATCCCATGGGCAAGCGCACCAAATGCACCATGGGTCGAGGTGTGAGAATCACCGCAAACGATTGTCATGCCCGGCAAGGTCAGCCCCTGCTCTGGACCAATGATATGAACGATGCCGCGCCGATCGTCGGTCATTGAGAAATAAGGTACACCAAATTCCGCAGTGTTGGCTTCCAACGTATCGACCTGAAGCTTGCTTTCAGGATCAGTAATGCCTTTCTCAATGTCCTTGGTTGGAACATTATGATCGGCAACCGCAAAAGTCGCATCAGGACGCCTTACTTTACGGCCCGCGACCCGCAAACCTTCAAAGGCCTGCGGACTGGTAACTTCGTGAACAAGATGGCGATCAATGTAAAGAATATAGGCTTCGTCTTCCAGTTGATCCACAACATGGCTGTCCCAGATTTTATCATACAAGGTTCTAGGGGTTCCCATTGTTCTTCCTCGCATCCCGTCAATTAATCTTGTTCCAAACTTACCAGAAACCTGGCCTTCCGTAGGTCCCGTGCCCGCTATTCCTAGCTAGCAGTTTTCCCGCTGTAACGGTCTTCCCGACGCTCGCGGATACGTGCCTTCTTACCACGCAGTTCGCGCAAGTAATAAAGCTTCGCCCGACGGACGACACCCTGACGGACAACTTCGATATGATCGATGCGTGGCGAATAAAGCGGAAAAATACGCTCAACACCTTCACCGTAGGAAATCTTCCGTACTGTGAAGTTGGCATTGATACCGCCGCCGTTTCGCGCAATGCACACGCCTTCAAAGGCCTGAATACGTTCACGCGTACCCTCGACAACCTTTACATGGACCCGAAGAGTATCCCCGGGGCGGAACTGGGGAACCGGACGCTCCGCCACCAGTTTCTCGATCTGCTCTTGTTCTAGTTTTTCAACCGTATTCATGGTCTTCACCCTTTTATCAAAAATTACGCTTCCGACGATCCCACAGGTCCCGCCTTCGTTCCTTTGTCAATTCCTCGGACTGGCGTTGCCGCCATTCCCGTATTTTCTCATGATGGCCCGATAGTAAAACTTCCGGGACCGAACGGCCTTCCCAGACCGGTGGGCGGGTATAATGGGGATATTCCAGTAACCCGTCCGCAAAACTCTCTTCCTCCAGCGATTCCCTGTTGCCCGTAACGCCGGGGAGCAGGCGAACCACCGCATCCAACAATGCCAGTGCCGCTATCTCGCCACCCGACAGAATGAAGTCACCAAGGCTGACTTCCTCCACATTTCGGGTTTCCAGAACCCGTTCATCCACTCCTTCAAAGCGACCACAGATCATGATCGCTCCCGGTCCCTCTGCCAACTCCCGCACAAAGGCCTGATCCATGGCCCGGCCACGGGGGCTGAAATAAATCACCCGCGCCGCCTTTTGCGCCGACGCCAGCGCCGTGTCAATTGCCGGTCCGAGGACATCCGGTCGCATCACCATTCCGGCCCCGCCGCCAAAAGGACTGTCATCAACTGTGCGATGATTGCCTTTAGCAAAATCGCGTATATCACTGACCTTCAGGTCCCACGCCCCCTCTTCCAGCCCTTTACCAGCAAGGCTTAACCCAAGCGGCCCCGGAAACATTTCCGGGAATAGGCTCAAGATATGGGCGGTCCAGACCATCCGCTTTCCTGCCATCCGTTCTTCCGCGCTAAGACTTTGCCGTCTCTGGCGGAGACTCCGGATTTTCAAAAAAATCCTCACTCAATTCAACGACGATCCGGCCTCCCGCAATATCCACCTCGGGCACCATCTCGACGGTAAAGGGAATCAATACCGCCGAATTATCGCCTTTGTTTTCCGGCACAATCTCCAGCATGTCGCCCGCACCAAAATCATGCAGCCGCAGGATTGTACCGAACTTCGTCCCATCCCGAAAGAATACCGGCAGACCGATCAGATCGGCATGATAATATTCTTCCTCTTCTTTCGTATCGGGCAACCGGTCCCGCGTAACATAAAGTTCCGTTCCTTTAAGGGCCTCAGCCGCACTGCGGTCTGATATACCCTTTATTCGCACCACCGGCAAACCTTTGCTAAGACCGACAACTTTCAGCTTATAAGTTGCCTTCCCCGATTGATCCTGCAAGGGACCGTAGGCAACAATATCTTCGGGGTTTTCAGTGAAACTTTTCACCTTCAACTCGCCTTTGATACCTTTCGCTCCGACGATCACGCCCAGCAGCAACATGCCTGCCTGCGGCATAGCAATATGCCCTTAAGCTTCTGCCTTTTTATCAGATTCATCAGCCGAAGGCTCTTCCGCGGCTGCTTCCTCTGCTGGCGCTTCTTCAACCGCCGCCTCTTCAGCAGGAGCTTCCTCTGTTGGAGTTTCCTCAGCTGGTGCTTCTTCGGCCACGACCTCTTCAGCTGGGGCTTCTTCAGCCGGCGCTGCCGCAGCTTCAGCAGCTGCATCTGCCGCCGCCTGCTTGGCTTCGGCCTGTTCGCGCAAACGCTCCTGTGCCTTGGCTTTCGGCTTGGCTTTTTCCGGATTGCTGCGAACTGGCTTTTCAGCAAGTCCGGCACTAGCCATCAGACTGGCAACGCGATCTGTCGCCTGTGCGCCATTGCCAATCCAATGCTGAATGCGTTCGGCGTTCAGGGATACACGATCTTCGCTATCCTTCGGCAACATCGGGTTATAGGTGCCAAGACGTTCAATATACCGTCCATCACGCGGGCTACTGGCCTCTGCCACAACGACACGATAGAAAGGGCGCTTTTTAGCGCCCTGACGGGTGAGGCGAATTTTCAATGCCATATTAAGTTCTTTCCTTTAACAGACTCAATTTCAGTTACAATTTCATTCCCGGCGGCAAAAGACCTTGCATGCCGCCGCGCGCAACACCTTTTTTGCCGAGTTTCTTTACTTTTTTCATCATGCCCGCCATCTGCTTGTGCTGTTTCAGCAAACGGTTGACATCCTGAACGGTCATGCCGGATCCTGCGGCAATCCTCTTCTTACGGGACGCGGCAATAATTTGCGGATTACGCCGTTCTTTTGGCGTCATTGACTGGATCATCGCTTCCTGACGAACCAGAAGCTTGTCGTCGAGGTTCGCGGAATCCAGCTGCTTTTTCATCTTGCCGACACCCGGCAACATTCCAAGCAAGCTGTTCATGCCGCCCATTTTACGCATCTGTCGCAGCTGGCTGGCCAGATCATCAAGATCGAATGTGCCCTTCTGCATCTTGAGGGCGAGTTTATCGGCCTCGTCTTTTTCAATAGTCTCCGCTGCTCTCTCAACCAGCGAAACGATATCGCCCATACCAAGGATGCGGTTCGCGATCCGATCCGGATGGAACGATTCCAGCGCGTCAAGTTTTTCACCCGTGCCCAACAACTTGATAGGGCAGCCGGTTACCTCGCGCATGGAGAGAGCCGCACCACCGCGTCCGTCGCCATCGATGCGGGTCATGACAATACCAGTCACATCAACACGCGCCTTGAACTGCTCGGCCACATTAACCGCATCCTGACCGGTCAGGCTATCGACAACCAGCAGGGTTTCCGTGGGATTGGTATTGCGATGGACGGCGTCCATCTCCGCCATAAGCTCTTCATCCACATGCAGGCGACCTGCCGTATCCAGAAGGACGACGTCAATACCCTGCAACCGGGCGGACTGAACGGCGCGATTCGCAATATCCACCGGCATCTGCCCGGCGACAATCGGCAAGGTGACAACACCCGTTTGCTCGCCCAGGATTTTAAGCTGCTCCTGAGCGGCAGGACGGCGAACGTCAAGAGAGGCCATCATGACCTTCTTGCCCTTTTTCTCCGTCAGCCATTTGGCGATCTTCGCTGTCGACGTGGTTTTACCGGAGCCTTGCAAGCCGACCATCATATAGACAACAGGTGGCACGGCGACGAGGTTCAGCTCTTGTTGCTCGGATCCCAGCATCTCGATCAACTGGTCATGCACAACCTTGATGACCATCTGCGCCGGATTAACGGATTTCAGGACATCCGTACCAACAGCCTTGGTTTTGACCCGTTTGATAAAGCTTTTGACAACGGGCAGCGCGACATCCGCCTCAAGAAGGGCAACGCGCACTTCGCGCATCACCTCCGAGACGTCTGCCTCTGTAAGGGCGCCCCGCTTGGTCAATCGACCCAGGACATCGCCCAGTCTGCCTGTCAAACTTTCGAACATTCGGTAACTAACCTGTTCAAACCACTTAATAATTCCATCTCGCGGCAACTGTTTCAAACAATGCAAAAAAGCGCCAGGGCGCGAAACTCGCGGGCTGACGGATACCAAAAAGGTACTTCTATGTTGCGACTCAGTTGTCTTGAGTGGCCGGAATTAGCCACAGACACCCGCATAAGTCAAGCAGAACTCTTGGCTGACCGCCGATAAATATGCTGGACCGCAAGCCTACAAACGCCTATATCGCGGGTTATGGAACCGATACCCTTCATAAAGATGCATGGCCTTGGCAATGATTTTGTCATCATTGATGGACGCGAGCGGCTGCCCGAACTTTCGGGAACCGCCTTGCGAGCTATTGCCGATCGGCATCGTGGTGTTGGCTATGACCAGCTGATCGTGATGGAGCCCGGCAATTCAGCCGCCGCGATATTCATGCGCATCTATAACGCCGACGGCAGCGAAGCCGAAGCCTGTGGAAACGCAACGCGCTGTGTCGCACATCTGCTAATGCAGGAAAGCGGCACGCAAGATGTCATTATAGAAACGCGCGCCGGACTACTCGTCGGCACAAGGAATGATCACGGCGACATTGTCATTGATATGGGAAAGCCGAAATTGGAGTGGCAGGAAATACCGCTGTCGCAGCCCGAGGACACGGCACATGTCCGCTTGGAAGTTGGCCCCCTCGCCGATCCGGTTGCTGTCAATATGGGCAATCCCCATGCGGTCTTCTTTGTTGATGAGGCGGAGGCTATCAATCTTGAAAAATGGGGTCCGGTCGCGGAAACCCACCCGCTATTTCCGGAAAAAGCCAATATCAGCGTCGTCAGTAAGATGAATGAGGGTGAATTTCGACTGCGGGTCTGGGAACGCGGCGTCGGGATCACGCTCGCCTGTGGTTCGGCGGCTTGCGCCACCATGATCGCGGCCAATATCCGTGGTTTGGCCGACAAAGCCGCCAGGTTACATCTTAACGGCGGACCGCTTGATATGCGTATCGACGAAAACGGTCACATCTTTATGGGCGGCGCCATCGCAACTTCTTTCCGCGGCTTTCTGGATACCGACTTATTCAAGGGAGCCGCCTGATGGGAGAGATTAAACCGCTCGCCATACCGGAGGTTATAACTTTCGGGTGCCGCCTGAATACCTATGAGTCCGAAGTCATGCGCGGACACGCCACCGCAGCTGGCATGAACAATGCCATCATCATCAATAGTTGCGCCGTTACCAATGAAGCAGAACGTCAAGCACGGCAGGCCGTTCGAAAGGCCCGCCGTGACCATCCGGAAGCAAAAATCATCGTAACGGGCTGCGCGGCCCAGACGAATCCTGATCAGTTTGCAAAAATGCCCGAAGTTGACCAGATTCTTGGTAATCTTGAAAAGCTGGACCCGCACTCCTTCGGACTGGAGCAGAGCGAGCGGGTACAGGTAAATGACATTATGTCTGCAGAAGAAACGGCAGGTCATCTGATCGAAGGATTTGACGGTCGTGCCCGAGCCTTCCTGCAAATCCAGAATGGCTGCGATCATCGCTGCACCTTCTGTATTATCCCTTATGGCCGTGGCAACAGCCGCTCTGTGCCGCTTGGCGCGATTGTCGAGCAGGCGCGCGCGCTCACCCAGAATGGATACAAGGAATTCGTCCTGACCGGCGTTGATATCACTGCCTATGGCGAAGATTTGCCGGGCCGTCCGACTTTGGGTCAGATGTGCCGCCGCCTTCTTAATGCTGTACCGCAAATCGAACGACTGCGCTTGTCCTCGCTCGACCCCGTGGAAGTCGATGATGACCTGTGGCGTCTGATCGAGTCGGAGCCGCGTCTAATGCCACATCTACACATAAGCCTGCAAGCCGGGGATGATATGGTATTGAAACGGATGAAGCGGCGGCATCTGAGGAAAGATGTATATGATTTTGTTGAAAAGGCTCGCAAGCTCCGGCCAGAAGTTGTGTTTGGCGCGGATATCATTGCCGGATTTCCCACCGAGAGCGACGAAATGGCAGAGAATAGTGTCAGGCTGATTGAGGAATGCAATATCGTCTATCTACATGTTTTTCCCTATTCCGCGCGTCCGGGGACACCCGCCGCAAAAATGCCGCAGGTTCCGGGAGATATTCGAAAGACGCGCGCCGCTACCCTTCGCCAGGCAGGAGAGATTAATCTGTCCCGGTTTCTTGAAACGCTGGTCGGAACCAAGCAGTCCATTCTGGTGGAAAATGAGACAACGGGAAGAACCTTGCATTACGCGCCGGTCAACCTTGATTTCCCGGCCAACGGGGGCGACATTGTCGACGTTAGAATTACGGGCACAGATGGCAGAAAATTGTTTGCCGGGCATTTGGAATAAACAGCGTAATGAGTGAAACTAAAGAGAAAAAGGGCTGGTTCCGTCGACTAAGCGATGGCTTAAAACGCTCTTCCGGTGCAATATCGAGCGGTATTTCTGACATCTTCACTAAGCGCAAGCTCGATGATGATGTCGTCGAAGAGCTGGAAGAGCTTTTGATCAGCGCCGACCTTGGTGTCTCAACTGCAGCCCGCATTTCAGCAAACATAGCTAAATCCCGCTATGACAAGGAAATCGCGCCGGAAGAGATCCGCAGCGCCCTGGCAGATGAGATCACCCTCATTCTCGATCCGGTCGCAAAAGACTTTGAACTTCAGGAAAGCCGCAAACCCCATGTGGTTCTGGTTGTCGGGGTAAATGGATCAGGAAAAACAACCACTATCGGTAAATTTGCTAAACAATACAAGGCTATGGGTAAGAACGTAATGCTTGCCGCAGGGGATACATTTCGCGCGGCCGCCGTTGAACAGTTACAGGTTTGGGGCCAGCGCACGGGTTGTGAAGTCGTGACTACCAAAGTTGGCGGAGATGCAGCCGGCCTTGCCTATACGGCCCTTGAGAAAGCAAAGATTGACGGCGCGGATTTATTACTGATCGATACCGCCGGGCGACTGCAGAATAAATCAGACTTGATGGCGGAGCTTGAGAAGATCCTTCGCGTGATCAAAAAGCTCGATCCGGATGCACCGCATTCATGCCTTCTCGTACTGGATGCGACAACGGGACAGAACGCCATTAACCAAGTGGAGATATTTGGCAAAATCTGTAACGTGACAGGGCTGATCATGACAAAGCTGGATGGAACGGCCCGCGGCGGTGTGCTCGTCGCAATCTCGGATCGCTTTGGCCTGCCGGTTCATGCCATTGGTATCGGTGAGGGCGAAGATGACCTCCAAGCCTTCGCCGCGAAGGATTTCGCCCGCGCCCTTTCCGGTGTCGGCGGCAACTAACAGGACGCGTGTAGATGACAAGCAGCAATCCAATGCCCAAGGGACTAAAACCGGCAACAGAGTTAGGCCCGATATTGATTTTCTTTGCGGCCTATTATTTTGGTGATCTGTTCATTGCAACCGCCGCCATCATGATCACAACCCTTCTTGCGCTGGCCATTTCCTATTACTACACACGAACGTTGCCGATGATGCCTTTGGTTACGGCAGTGGTCGTGACCATTTTCGGCGGGCTTACCCTATATCTGAATGACGAAACCTTCATAAAAATGAAGCCAACGATCATTTACGGGATTTTTGCCGCGGTTCTGTTCGCCGGGCTGATGCTCGGGAAGTCCTTTATCAAAATCCTGTTTGATAATTTCTGGAAACTCGATGATACGGGATGGAGAAAGCTTACTATTCGCCTCGCGGTTTTTTTCCTGTTCATGGCCGTTGCCAATGAAGCCATATGGCGGAATCTCTCAACCGAGATATGGGTGAACGCGAAGGTGTTTGGGTTCACCGCGGCGACATTCCTCTTTTTCGTCGCGCAGGTGCCGCTGATAACCCGGCACGGAATTCAGGAAAAGCCAAATCCGGACGCATGAGCCTTCTCTACTTCCCTCTAGATGGTACTGATTTTCGCCTGAGTATGGGCCTTCAGGCCCTGCGAGGCCGCTCCTGGATCGACACGGATCAAAATCATGGGCGGGATGTAGCCGAAAAGAGCAGGCTCATTCAAGATCATCGAAATCAGGTCTTTGCCGAAACATCCGGGAGTTTGTCCGCGCAGCATAAAATCCTTGATCTTGTCAGAAATGAAGTGGCTGCCAACCACCGCAACATTACACCTCTCGCGTCAATAAAAGAGGAGCCGAGCCCGCTCATTCAGGCGGCCCTGGCCGTGCAGGAGGATCTCGTCCTCATGAGAGAGACGGATGACGGATATATCCTTGCCGCGGCTTGCGTCTGCTTTCCGACGGGTTGGAACTTGGCCGAGAAAGTCGGCAAGGTCATGCAGACCATTCACCAGCCGGTGCCGGGGCTTAACCCGCGCCTCGGGAAGCCCATCGACCGGTTTTTCCGCAAACTGAGGGCCGGCAAACAGGTGGAGCGGTTCAATTGGGGCCTATATGACAGCGATGCCCTGTTCCAGCCCGGATGGTGGCGAAGGAAACGCGCCGTTGATACGTCCATCAACTGTCATAATGTCGGTGAAAAGATTTTTTTCCGGGTCGAGCGGCAAACCCTTCAAAGGATAGATGATGACCCGGATATTCTTTTTACCATCCGGATTTTCAACAACAGCCTAGCCGAGGTATGCGAAGACAGAGCTCGTGCGAAACGTCTCCTGCATGGGCTTCAAACCATGAACGCCGATATGCGCGGCTACAAATCGCTTCCGCGGTATGAACAGTTAATCGCGAAGTATCTGGAGCAGGCCGCAAGCTAATTCCCGAAAACGGTGGTCAGGATTTCCGTTGTCCGCTTGACCGGATCATTGCGAATGGCGGCCTCTTCATCGGCGAGGTAGTGAAACAATCCTTCCAGCGTCATGTCCGTGGTGTAGTCGGTCAGGTTGGTTTTGATATCCGGAACCAGCGGATAAGTCTTGTATTGCGAAACCAGACTGTCATAGAGGGAAATTGCGCCGACATCCTGCAGAGATTGTTCGATAATCGGGCGGATAGTTTCGGTCAGCTCCCCCGTTGACACCTTCCGGAAATATTGGGTAGCCGCGTCATCCGGCCCGCTATAAATGGACTGCGCATCCTCAACGGTCATTTCGGATATCGCATTTATGAGGATTTCCTTGGTTTTCGGCGCAGCTGCTTCCGCTCCGCGGTTAAGGCGTTCCTCAAGGTCATCCGCCATGCCGGAAAGACCGAACTTTTTCATCAACGACTGTGCCTGCTGCATCTTTTCAGGGAGCGGTATATGAATGGCCGGGTCATCATTATACCCGCCAGTAGTTCCAATCTGGGCGACGACCGTTTCCGTCCCGACCTGCAAAGCTTCCTTCAGACCCTCAATAATCTGGCTCGTCGAAAGATTGCTCGTGCTCCCACTCTCAGAGCCGCCGGTGACCGAAGATGCCGAATCCGTAATTTTCTTTTGAATATTATCGAGTAATCCAGCCTGTACGTTTGTGCTAAAGCCAAGCGCTATAAGAGCGCCCATGACAAGAGCCGCCACTGTCTTTTTCATACTGATTTCCTTTTTTCCCGCCGATCAGCGTCGTATTATTTCGAGTGACTTCTCGAGCATGTCACCAACAGCGTTCGAAAAGGGAGTGAAACTCTCCCTATCCTTGATCTCCTGATACTGATGTAGCGCCCAATAGACCGTTGGAAAGGCAAGATCGTTCCAGGGTATTTCAGCCCAGTCAAACAACTCGACTTCCAGCGATTCAGGTCCCGCTGAAAATTCCGGCTCTTTCAGGATGGATCGATACATGATCTGTACCTGACTGATATGCGTTACGCTATAAACGGCGAGCAGGTCGCGAATATGAATTTCCGCTGTCGCCTCTTCATACGCCTCACGAATTGCGCCATCCGCGGTCGTCTCATTTTGCTCCAGGTATCCGGCAGGAAGGGTCCAGAATCCCTTGCGCGGGTGAATGGCACGCTTGCAGAGGAGGAATTTATCTTCAAAGGTAACGACAGATCCCACAACGATTTTCGGGTTGTCGTAATGCACCCAGCCACAGTCCGCGCAAACGTGGCGTTCCATATTGTCGCCCACCGGAACCTTGCGCTCAAACGCATAATCATCTGGATTTGTTGACGTCAACGGCCATTATCTTTCTACTGTTCAATATGTAACGGTATCAATTTTTATTCTTATCGGAAAGGCTCTTTATGGCGGCTCCCGCAGCGTCATACACAGGAGTACCTGCTTCCGTCACCGCCTGCAACCGCCGCCAGAAATCTATGGCCCCTGCATCATTTCCTTCCGCTGCTTCGGCAACACCCAGATACCAAAGAGCCTGGGGATGCTCAGGGTTTTTATCAAGCAACATGCGATAGAGCCCGATGGCTTGCGCGGGCGGTATTCCATTGTCTTCCGCCATTTGGACATAGGCGAAGGCTTCTGCCTCAATTGCTGTCGAATCTTCCGATTTCAGCATTCGGGCCCGCCCATAGGCATTGGCCGCTTTTTCATGCTGCTGAAGCGTTGAATAAGCCTGACCCAGACGCATTAACCCGGCATAGTCCGGTGCTTCCTCCATGCGCGACGCCAGCCCTTCAACCATGGAGGCAATCATGTCCTGCCGCTCCTGCGACGACATATCGGCTGCTGCGGCTATCTCCGCATCCGACGGTCCCTTGGGTATATCGGGCACATTTTTGCGAGAAAAGAGATCTCCAAGATCTGTTCCAGTCAGTTCAGCTGTCTGCTCAATGCGTTGCTCCAGAACCGGCATGAAGGGTGCTTCAGCCGGACTTTCTTCATAAAGCAATATCCATTTCTGAAGTGCACCAGCGTTATCACCGGCCTCCGCATCTCTCAGAGCAAGATAATAACGGGCACCCGGATTTTCCGGCTCAAGCGCAAATGCTTTTTCAAACGCTTCTTCAGCCGCCGCCGTCACATTCCCATCAGCCGCAAAATAATAGTTTTCTCCCGCCCCGATATAAAGCTCCGTCGCTCTTGGCGCTAATAACGTTGCTTTCTTGTAGGTTTCTGCGGCCTCTTCATATCTCTCCATCCGGCTCAAGGTGCGGGCCAGAAGAACCCAGCCTTCCAGATTGTCCGGCTGTTCCTTTAATGCTTCGATAAGACGCTGGATCAAAGGTCCTGCATCCCTTGCTTGTAGCGCTCTCGTGTCTGCCGCGAGGTCACGCCCGGCCAACGGGCGAGCGAGTTCATTCGGAGAACCAAGTTCGTTATAAAGGCCGAAGCTGACAGCCGGAATGACAACCGCAAGCACGGCTGCGATACGCCAATGCTTCCCGGTATTTAGGGATGAAGAGGCTTCATTTTCAGAGCGGTCCAACCGCAACATACGCCGCTTGATTTCAAGCGCCATGGCCTCCGCCTCGGATTTATCGATTGTTTCACGTGTAACATCTGTTTCCAATTCATCCAGCTGTTGACGATAAACAGCCAGCCCCTGATCCGCATGACGACGGGCCATACGGTCCGTTCGCAGAAACGGCCAGGCCAGAATCGCGAGTGCCGCCAGAATGATCAAGGAAACAATGAACCAAATCATGGTTTATGCCCGGATACGTCCGTTTCGGAATCAAGCAGGGTTTTCAATTCGGCTTCTTCATCTGCCGTGAGTTCACTTGTGTCTTCCGCGTCAGGTCGCCTATTCCGGCCACGAAGGAACATAAACGCCGCAATCGCGCCGATGATGAAAATCAGTACTGGTCCCAACCAGAGAAAAAGCGTGCTGAGTTTGAATGGCGGGTCCAGCAATACCCAGTCCCCATAGCGGGTCACCAGAAATTCGCGAACCTTGTCGTCGCTCTCGCCGAGCGCGACACGTTCCCGGACAATCTGCCTCAGGTCTCTTGCAAGATCGGCATTGCTGTCAAGAATGGATTGGTTCTGGCAAACCAGGCAGCGGATATCTGCCGAAATATCCCTTGCCCGCGCCTCTTGTTCAGGATCATCCAGCCGTTCCTCTAGGAAGACAGCCGACGCTGACAGGAGGATCATCGGTACAAACAGCAACGCGAGAATAAAAGAACGAGCTCCAGTCGTCACGATCCTGCCTCATTCAGCAACGGCCGGATGCGCATATCGAACATGTCCTTGCTGACCGGGCCGATGATTTTATCCAGTATCTTGCCGTCCGCACTGATGACAAATGTTTCGGGTACGCCATAAACACCAAAGTCGATACCGACGCGCCCTTTCAAATCCATCCCTGTCCGTGCGTAGGGATTGCCATGGCGATCTAGCCATTGGGCGGCGGCATCCGGCTTGTCCTTATAGTTGAGCCCGTAAATCTCAACGACATTCTGTTTTGTCAGCTCCATAAAGAACGGGTGCTCGGCCATACAGGCAACACACCAGGAGGCAAAAACATTCAGCAGCGTCACCTTGCCCGTTGCCAGATCCGCTTGCGCGAGGCCCGGTCCGTACCCGGGTACCGGCTCCAGCGAGAATGCAGGCGCAGGCTTACTGACCAGCTCAGACGGAATTTCTGTCGGGTTGAGATTGAACAGGGCGTACCACAGGATCACGGCAATCGCCGCGAATGTCAGAACAGGTGCCAGAAACTTCAATTTCATTACCCTATCCTTTCACACTTGAAGGAACAGGTGTCGCCGCAGAAGCATGCTTTGCCGATCTCGGCGCGCCAAGACGCAACCGCCTGTCACTTAAGCTGATCGCACCGCCTGCGAACATCACAAAGGCGCCGATCCAGATCCAGGAAATGAAAGGCTTGTGGTAAATCCGGACCGCATATCCGCCCTTTCCGTCCGCTTCGCCAATAACCGTATATAGATCAGCACTTAGCATCGGTCGGATTGCTGCCTCCGTTGTCTCCATCGGTGGATCTGTATAACGCCGCTGTTCAGGATAAAGATAAATGCCCTTGTTATCGCCCGTATAAGCGAGAAAGGTGCCCTGAACGGCGTCATAATTCGGACCAGTAATCGTCTCGGCCCCGTCAAAACGGAATTCATATCCGCCAACCGTCACGGTTTCACCGGGGCGCATGACACCAAGATGCTCACTTTGCCACGTTTCAGATGCCGTGATTCCCAGAATGACAAGGGCGACACCGATATGGGCAACTGTCATGCCATGAGCGCTTCGCGGGAGCTGGATCATTCTCTTCCAGCTACTTGCCAGCGGGCCGCGAAACAGCTTGATGCGTGCTGTCCATTCGAGGATGGAGCCAACCAGCAACCAGGCAAAAAGGCCCATTCCAAGCAGGGCCATTATCGGGGCACCCGTCTGCCACCACCAGAGAAATCCTGTGAACGCAAGCGCCGCAAACAGTGCAAATTTGAGGCGCGAGACAACGCCCGCAAGGTCACCTCTTTTCCAGGCAAGAAAAGGCCCAAACGCCATCGCCACGGCTAAAGGAATAGCAAGCGGCAGAAATGTCGCATTGAAATAAGGCGGTCCGACAGAGACTTTTGCGCCCGTGAAGGCATCAAGGAAAATCGGATAAAGCGTTCCAAGGAGAACCGTCGCCGTGATGGTGGAAAGCAGCAAATTATTCAGAACCAGTGCTCCTTCCCGGCTGATCGGGGCGAACAAGCCGCCCCCTTTCATCTTCGGCGCACGAATGCCGTAAAGCAATAGCGACCCCCCGATGACGAATATCAGGAATATCAGGATAAAAACACCCCGCGCCGGATCAGACGCAAAGGCATGAACCGAATTCAGAACGCCGGACCGCACCAGGAAAGTGCCCAGAAGGCTCAGGCTAAAAGCAATAATCGCCAGCAGAATGGTCCAGTTTTTAAGCGCATCGCGCTTTTCCACAACAATCGCGGAATGCAGAAGTGCCGTTGCTGCCAGCCAGGGCATGAATGAGGCGTTTTCAACCGGATCCCAGAACCACCAGCCGCCCCAGCCGAGTTCATAATAGGCCCACCAGGAACCGAGCGCGATCCCGATGGTCAGAAATCCCCAAGCCGCCAGCGTCCATGGCCGCACCCAGCGCGCCCAGGCCGGATCGACCCGTCCCTCAATCAAAGCCGCAATCGCAAATGAAAACGTAATCGATAATCCAACATATCCGAGATACAGAAAAGGCGGATGAAAGGCGAGGCCGGGATCCTGCAATAACGGGTTGAGTCCATTGCCATCAAGCGGCGCAGGACTGACCCTCTCGAACGGATTGGAGGTGAACAGGATAAACATCAGGAAGCCCACACCGATCAATCCCTGTATGGCCAGAACCCGCGCCTTCAAGCCGTCCGGCAAATTACGCCCGAAAAGAGCGACAGCCAACCCGAAGAGCGCCAGTATCCAGCTCCAAAGGAGAAGGGAACCCTCGTGATTCCCCCACACACCACTGATTTTATAGAGCATCGGCTTGAGAGAGTGCGAGTTGTTCACAACGTTTAGAATGGAAAAATCACTGGTGACGTACCCAATAGTCAAGCAGGCGAATGCTCCGGAAATGGCGGCAAACTGGACAAATGCCGCATTATCGCCAAAACGCATCAAGGGACGATTGTCACGTGCCGCACCGACTAGTGGCAAGGCACCTTGCAAACAAGCCGTGACCAACGCCAGAATTAGAACAAATTGACCGATTTCCGCAACCATCAGTCACTCCCCTCAGGTTTCCATTGCCCCGATTTTTTCAGAGCCTCCGCAACTTCGGGCGGCATATAATTCTCATCATGCTTGGCCAGAACATTTGTCGCGACGAATAACCCCTCTTCGGTCAGGGAGCCTTCGGCAACAACCCCTTGCCCTTCACGGAACAGATCGGGAAGCAATCCGTCAAACGTAACCGGAACCGCCTCATTCAAATCCGTTACCCGAAAGCGATGTGTTACCCCTTCGCTGCCAACGCTGCCCTCTTCAACAAGTCCTCCAAGACGAAAATTCCGTCCTGCCGGGATTGGCTTTTCCAAAAGGTCGGACGGGCTGCGAAAAAAGACAAGGCTATCCTGAAAGGACGTAAGCACCAGCACAGCCGCAAGGCCAAGCACGGTCATTCCCCCAAGGACAAAATATAACCGGCGTTTTTTGCGCGTCATGGTTTGCTTTCCCGAACGGCAGAGGCACGGCCGCGCTTTTCTGATCGATTGCTTTCTGCCACAGCCAATTCCCGCTCCACCGCTTTGAGTTTCCGGAAGCTCAAGAGATAAAGCGCCAGCAGCACAATTGCAGACAGCACGAAGCATGGCCATACAAACAGCCCATACCCGCCCATATCAAAAAAGTTTGTGACCTGCTCCACCAATTTTCCTCAAATCCTGCTATTGTCGGCGAATATACTGACTCTGCGCCTAAAATACATACTGGAACCCTAATTCTGCGTCACAATGCCGCGATCATCCTTTGGACACGTCATTGCTTTCGTAATTCAGCTATCTGCATAACACGCAGGCGCCTTTGTAAAATCTCAGCTTTTACACGGATTATCAGAACCATGACAAAGAAAGCCGTATATGCCAGCCCCATAATTAGAAGCGGAATCAAAATCGAACTATGTATCTTTGGGCCTGACATGGTAGCGACGCTGGCCGGCTGGTGGAGCGTGTTCCACCAGTCCACAGAAAACCGAATGATCGGTATATTGATAACTCCGACGAGCGCAAGGATCGCCGCGGCCTTCGCGGCCTTGGCTGTATCATCAAAACTTTCCCATATCGCCATATAGCCAAGATAAAGGAAAAGCAGGATCAGCATGCTTGTAAGCCTCGCATCCCAAACCCAGAATGTCCCCCACATCGGCTGTCCCCAGAGCGAACCGGTCACCAGCGCGAGAAAGGTGAAAGCCGCGCCGATCGGCGCTGCGGCCTTCGCCGTCAAGTCGGCAACCGGATGCTTCCAGATGAGGCCGACGGCTGAAGAAACGGCCATGACCATATAAATCATCAGCGCCATCCAAGCGGCGGGCACATGAACGAACATGATCCGCACTGTATCTCCCTGCTGATAATCAGGCGGCGCGACGAACAATCCCATATATAATCCGGTCCCTATGAGAATAACCGTCGACCAGACGCTCCAGGGATAAACCATTGAAATAATCGATAGAAAACGTTTCGGGTTCGCATATTTGTGTAAATCGATTGCCATGCTTAACTACAGTTCATTCAATTGGGTCATCACGATAGGGACAAACGTAACCCGGCCGCCGCCGCAACCGGACCGAGGACCAACGCACCCAGCGAAATCCCGCCCAGCAACAATAAATGCGGTGCAACGGAAAGCTGCGCTATCGCGGCATCAACCGCCGCCACACCAAAAATCAATACCGGTATATATAGGGGAAGCACCAGAAGTGACAACAAAACTCCACCGCGCCGCATTCCCACGGTAAGCGCCGCCCCGACAGCGCCGATCAGGCTTAACGTCGGCGTGCCAATCAGAAGGGCCGACGTAAGGGCAAGAATTCCCTCGGCGTGTATGTTCAGGGAAAGCGCCAGAACGGGTGCAACAATGATTAGCGGCAGGATTGAGGTAAGCCAATGAGCAAATACCTTGGCAAGCACAAGAAGCTCGACAGGCAAAGGTCCGATCATGAGGAGGTCCAGCGCGCCATCTTCAAAATCCGCCTGAAACAGCCGATCCAGAGTTAGCAAACAGGCGAGCAACGCCGCTACCCAGAGAACACCCGGACCGATCCTCGCCAGGATCGACAGTTCAGGTCCGACACCGAGTGGAAATAAAACGATGACGATTACAAAGAAGGAAAGACTTAGCGTGACGGCACTTCCTTGCCGAAATGCCAGCATAACGTCACGACGGATCACTTGAAAAAAACGACCTGTCATGTATCTGCACCCAATTCAAGGATTTTGCTACCATCCAGCTCCAGATCCTGATGGGTTGCATAAATTGCCATGCCTCCAGCTGCCAGATGCTGCGACAGACGTTTCCTGAACTGACCAATATATTGTCGGTCAAGGGCGCTGAGTGGTTCATCCAGGATCCATAGGGGCGCCGGTGACGCCGCCAAGCGCGCGAGGTTAGTCCGTTTCCTCTGTCCCTGAGAGAGAATACCCGCTGGTACATCCCGTAGCGGCATCAGGTCAAACTCCGCCAGCGCCGTCGCCACATCTGCTTTGCCATGATAGTCTGCCCAGAACTTTATGTTCTCCTCAACCGTCATCGCGTTTTTAAGAGCATCCTGATGACCGAGATACTGATAGGCCCCGACATAGTTTTCGGGATCGTCCAGTATATCTTCGCCCTGCCATGTGATAGACCCGCCCAGAGGTTTCAGCAACCGCGCACAAATTCTGAGGAGCGATGATTTACCTGCACCATTGCGTCCGCGCACCCAAAGAGCTCCCCCTGGGGTGAGTGAAAATGAAACATTCTCAAAAATAAGCTGGTCGGCCCGCTGGCAAGCGAGATTATGGACGGAAAAACTCATGGCAGCGGCGTATTGCTCCGAAGAGATATGGATCAGGCACTTATATTCCCTCTGAGTACAGCAAGAAACTGCGTTTCGCAAATGTTTGGCGCATTGGCCACTGATTGATTCATGGCGATCTGAGCTATAGTTATCTAATAGTTTAAACTGGGGACCACTCTATGGCATGATAGCACTTGAGAAATTCTCTAATTTAGGGCACATACGCTCATTATTGAACCAATGAACCGGTGCCGCTATGCTGGCATTTCCCGTTCCCCTTACCTTTTAAGGAGCGAAACGTTGACAACAACTGGTCACGACAGCCTGAATATTCGCCGTTCTCTCGATATCGATGGAGAGAAATATGATTACTATAGCATCCCGGAGGCTGAAAAAGCCGGTCTGGGTGATGTTTCCCGCCTCCCCTTCTCTCTGAAAGTCCTACTTGAGAACCTGCTACGCCATGAAGATGGCCGCACCGTGACGTCAGAAGACGTCAGCGCTCTCGCCGGTTGGCTGAAGGACCGCAAGGCGGACCGTGAAATTGCTTATCGCCCGGCACGCGTTCTTATGCAGGATTTCACCGGCGTTCCGGCTGTGGTCGATCTCGCCGCCATGCGCGATGCAATGGTTGCTCTCGGTGGCGATCCGGAAAAAATCAATCCGCTTGCTCAATGCGACCTCGTTATTGACCATTCGGTGATGGTAGATAAATTTGGGACCGCCGCATCTTTCGGTCAGAATGTGGAACTGGAAATGGAGCGCAATGGCGAACGCTATGCCTTCCTCCGCTGGGGTCAGAAAGCGTTCAACAACTTCCGCGTTGTGCCGCCCGGAACCGGCATTTGCCATCAGGTGAACCTGGAATATCTCGCACAAACCGTTTGGACGACAAAAGACCAGAACGGCGCCGAAGTTGCCTATCCGGATACACTTGTCGGCACGGACAGCCATACGACCATGGTCAATGGCCTTGCCGTTCTTGGCTGGGGTGTCGGTGGGATCGAGGCGGAGGCCGTTATGCTCGGTCAGCCGATATCCATGCTAATTCCGGAAGTCGTCGGCTTCAAACTGACCGGCAAGCTAAAGGAAGGTACAACGGCGACAGACCTTGTGCTGACAGTGACACAAATGCTCCGTGCTCAGGGCGTTGTCGGCAAATTCGTTGAATTCTACGGCCCGGGTATTGCCGAACTTGGTCTCGCCGATCGCGCAACCATCTCCAATATGGCACCGGAATACGGCGCAACTTGTGGCTTTTTTCCGATCGATGCGGAAACCATCAATTACCTCAACTTCACGGCCCGCGATCCAAAACGGGTCAAGCTTGTGGAAGCCTACGCAAAGGCGCAAGGCATGTGGCGTGACAATGACACACCAGATCCGGAATTCACGGCAACGCTGGAACTCGATATTTCAACGGTAGAGCCGAGCCTTGCGGGGCCGAAGCGGCCTCAGGATCGTGTTCTGCTGTCCGATGCGGCGAATTCTTTTAAGGGAAGCCTGCCGGAACTAGCCGGAGAAAATGCCAACCTTGACGTCCAGGTTGATGTTGCCGGGACGGATTATAAAATTGGTCATGGCAACGTTATTATTGCAGCAATTACTTCCTGCACCAATACATCAAACCCCAGCGTGATGTTGGCGGCCGGATTGGTTGCGCGCAATGCGCTCAAGAAAGGGCTCACTGTTAAGCCGTGGGTGAAAACTTCACTCGCTCCCGGCTCCAAAGTGGTAACCGATTACCTCGAAAAAGCCGGATTGCAGGATGATCTGGATGCGCTGGGCTTCAATCTCGTCGGGTATGGCTGTACGACATGTATTGGTAACTCCGGCCCCGTCGATCCGCATATCGCCGATGCAATTGCTGAAGGCGAACTCGTTGCCTGCTCGGTTCTTTCGGGCAACCGCAACTTCGAGGGCCGTGTCAGCCCGCAAGCAAAAGCCAATTACCTTGCTTCGCCGCCGCTGGTTGTCGCATATGCCATCGCAGGATCGCTTCATGTCGACGTTACAAAAGATTCTCTCGGAACGGACACGGACGGCAATCCCGTTTACCTGAAGGATATCTGGCCAAGCAATGCCGAGGTTCAACAGACGGTTAAGGATGCTGTTGCCCGTGATATGTTCCAGCATCAATATGCCGACGTTTTCTCAGGCGATGCGAATTGGCAGTCAATCGAGACGGCAGAAGGCCAGACCTATAGCTGGGATATTTCGTCTACATATGTACAGCACCCTCCTTATTTCGACGGCATGCAGAAAGAGCCCGGTGCATTTGAGGATATTGCGGGCGCCCGTATTCTTGCCTTGCTCGGAGATTCTGTAACGACGGACCATATTTCACCTGCCGGAGCGATCAAGGCGGACGGACCCGCCGGTGAATACCTTACGTCGCATCAGGTTAGCCCGAAGGATTTCAACTCCTACGGCTCTCGGCGCGGCAACGATCAGGTCATGACCCGCGGTACTTTTGCCAACATCCGCCTTCGCAACGAGGTGGCACCAGGCACGGAAGGTGGTGTCACCCGCCACATGCCTGACGGAACACAGATGTGGATCTTTGATGCCGCGGAAAAATACCGCGCGGAGGGAACGCCTCTCGTCGTATTTGCCGGCAAGGAATACGGCACAGGATCCAGTCGTGACTGGGCCGCAAAGGGAACATTGTTGCTTGGTATCAAGGCTGTCATCGCAGAAAGCTTTGAGCGCATTCATCGCTCGAACCTGGTTGGCATGGGCATTCTGCCGCTGCAATTCCCCGAAGGAGTGACACGGAAAACACTTAATCTGGATGGCAGCGAGGTTGTCGACCTGACCGGCATCGAAGACGGGATTACCCCGGGCATGAGTGTCCGTTGCAACATTACACGAACGGATGGGTCATCGCAGTCAATCGATCTTCTGTGCCGGATCGACACGCTGGACGAAGTTGAATACTATCGTCACGACGGTATTCTTCAGTATGTTCTTCGGAACCTGTCAGCCAGTTAATTACGGGTTACATAAAAAACGTAGAAACGGTGGTCCTGGTTGGCCGCCGTTTTTTATTCACCGCTCTCTCACTCACAGGTGATTTGTCTGTGAAGCAGTTATCCGCTAAATAGTTGTCATGAAACAATTTCATATCAATTGCATTGCGATGGTTATTGCTGTCCTTTTCGGGATGACAATGTCAGTCAACTCCGCTGTCGCCGAGAGCGCCCACCAACCGAAGACGGTTGTGGAGCTTTTTACATCGCAAGGATGCAGCTCCTGCCCTCCGGCCGACAAGCTCCTTGGTGAGCTCATTGAAGACAGAGACATTCTCGGACTTTCTTACTCCGTTACCTATTGGGACTACATCGGCTGGAAAGACATTTTCGGTAGCGCAGATAATGATGCACGACAGGTCGGATACAGGGGCGAGTTCAACTCACGTTATGTTTACACACCTCAAATGGTGGTTGATGGCGAAGACCATGTGGTCGGCTCTGATCGCAGTGGTGTGAATGCCCTTATCGAAAAACAGGGAGGCGCCACAAAGTCTTTGCCTCTGCAATGGTTTTTTAAGGGAAATCAGCTTTTGGTTACTCTCCCCGACTTAGATAGAAATGCGACGCTTTGGCTTGTCGATATTGACCATGCTGCAGATGTAGACATTAAACGTGGTGAGAACACAGGCCGGATCATCACCTATCATAATGTTGTCCGCAAAATCCGCTCCCTCGGCGATTGGGACGGATCCGCCAAGGAAATCGCGTTGGATCTTGCGGAAATGCGCGCTGAAGGACGTGACGGCTGTGCACTGATCATTCAACAAGAAAGCTATGGCCCGATCCTCGGGGCGCTGGAAATCAAGCTTTAAGAAGCAATTTGTTGATCCATTTCTAACTCTCGGGCACAATGTTCTGAAACAAGAACAAGAGTGGTGCCAAATGACCAAGAACGATGTCCCCCTTAAACCTGCTGCAACCGTTTTACTTATCCGGGACCGGATCAGTGAAAATGACAAGATCGAAGTTTTTATGGTCGTTCGCCACCACGAGATTGACTTCGCCTCCGGCGCGCTTGTGTTTCCCGGCGGCAAGGTGGATGAGGGTGACATGGACCCCGCTCTCATCGGATTCCTGCCTGAAAGCGAACGCGGCGATGATGCGCTTCGCAGCTTCAAGATAGCGTCTATCCGCGAAAGTTTTGAGGAAGCCAATATCCTCCTCGCCCGTAACAGGAAAACGAATAACCTGGTTACGCATGACCGGCTGGAAGAGTTGGCGGAAAAATACCGGATGCCACTGCAGAATGGCGAGCTTTCCATACTGGAGATGGTCAGGGCGGAAAACCTGGAACTGGCGACAGACCTGATGGGCCATTTCGCTCATTGGCTGACACCGACGCATATGCCCAAACGCTTCAACACTCATTTTTTCGTTGCAAAAGCTCCCCCGCACCAGCTTGCGGCACATGATGGCGGGGAATCGGTGGATTCCGTCTGGATTGGTCCAAATAAAGTATTGGAAGAGGCTGACAAGGGAAAATACACCGTCATATTTCCAACCCGAATGAATGTCGAAGTCCTCGCTCGCTTTTCGTCCAGTGAGGAGGCCGTCGAAAACGCCAAGGGAACGGATACCTTCTCGGTTATGCCGCAAATGGAGGTAACGGAGGAAGGCAAGTTCCTGTTAATTCCGAAGGAGGCAGGTTATAGCGTTACCCGCCGCCGGGTTGACAAGATTATGGACCGGCCGTCAAGCAAGTAGGGAGAGTGCAAGGCTCACGCCTTTCGAAAGAATAGTGAATATGACCTTATCCTGCTGTTTTCGTTCCGTTATCCAGTTCGATAAATCTGTAAGATCTGACTTTGCATTTCGAAATTCTGTCGTGAGCGTCGTATAGTCAGCGTCACGTTCGTCCATTTGCTTTACCTGCAAAGCCTGTAACTCTGCATAAAGAGCCGCCTTTCCCTTTTCAAGATTGGCAAGTTGGGCAGACGGCAAGTCAGATACGGATTGGGCGTTCAACGCATTCAACGCATCCTGTAACTTCTTAAGAGCTTCTTCATTGCTGGTTTTCATCATTTTTTCCGGCATTTTGTGAGGTAAGGGTGGATTTCTGGACGCTTTTTCCGACTGCATCGCCCTCCGTTAGCTCCAATATTTCTGCTTTGACAGCCGACAACGATTTCACGAGTTCCTTCACTTTTTCCTGAAAGAAAACGCCTTTTAAGGTCGCGGAAAGCGACACAGTTTGAGACCCCTCCGCCGCCTCAAGCGTCTCAGTAATTGTTTGATGAGCAGCAACCATCGCGACCAGCGTCATCTGCGTATCATCAAGGAGCTTGTCAAGTTTCAGCCCTAGTTTCTGTATGACAATGATCCGCTTGATTGCATCTCTGTGAGCCGATGTGTCTGCCGTGCTGCTTTTTGTTGTCTGTGCCAGCTTGTCATTCCAGGTGTTCGCATCAAAATCGATGGCGTTCTTGACAATTGCACGTAGCCCGCCCTTGCATAAGCGTAAGCTTGACATAGCAGCACCAACATCATTTTTTGGAACAGTATAGCTGCATTTACTCGATTGGTCCGCCGGGGCCCCGATATCGAAATACAAGAGAGTTGCGGCATTCTTCAGCGTTTCATCTCCCTTCTGTACGATAGGAAGCAAGCGTTTGTCTCGGGCGGGCAGGATTAGAAGCTCGTCGAACAGGCTGAGATCATTCACCAGTTGGTTGGAGTCCAGAAAGGAAAGCGAATGATCGACGTTGAAATTATCAGAACTCAACGATTTCAGATTTTCCACCGTCCCGAAGAGCCGCGTGTAGACAGACGAGATTGATTGACCGGAAGTAACAACGGCGAGTGTCTCTGCATAACTATCAAGCGCCGCCAAGACACTCTTTCTCGCCGCAATATCTTTAGCCTGAAATAACGGCTCATAGTTTGCCTCAGGGTGTCCCCCGAGTTCCAATTGGAACTGCAAATTATCTATAAAGCCGAGAGTGTTGATCTCCTCAGCCAGCTCGAATTCTTTTTCGATAATGGCAGAGAGCGTGACGACACCGCGAGAAAAGTCATTCACCTCCTCTGTAAGCAGCGTATCATCAATAACGCTACAGGAGGAAACCCCAACCAACAGAAAAATAAGGACGGCAATTTGCAGCAACGGTTGCATCTGATAAAAAAGACCATTGTTATTTCCATAAATACTATTTGGAGTTGATTATAAAGATTACAATTTAAATTATTTATAGCTTTATTTCTATCTAACGGGAGCGATCGAATGCGGGGGATAGACGATAATAACAGGCGTTGGTGGGTTCTGGCTGCAATGGGCGGTGTGCTTATTCTTATTGTGCTCGATGAAACGATCCTTGGTGTTGCCCTTCCGACATTGCGTGAAGAGCTCGGCATATCGGAAATTGAATCGCATTGGGTTGTAAACTCATACCTCCTGGTATTTGCCGGCCTCGTTGCGGCAGGTGGACGGTTTGGCGATATTCTCGGTCTCAGGAACTTGTTTATTATTGGCGTCTTTATATTCGGGATAGCCTCCCTCCTGTGCGGCTTTATGAATGATGGCACGATGCTCATTGCAATGCGGGGCGTTCAAGGTATCGGTGCTGCCATCATACTCCCTGCGTCTATGGCAATGCTGACCATAGTGTTTCCGGAAAATGAAAGGGGAATGGCGCTTGGCGCTTATGGCGCGATTGGAACAATTGGCTTGATTTTAGGGCCGCTCGCCGGCGGCGCACTTGTCGAAACACTCTCTTGGCGATGGATTTTCTGGATCAATCCGGTCATCGTTATCGCCGTTGCCCTGGTGGTAATTAAGGCCTGGATTAATCCGCCGCGTCTCGCGCCGTCCACGCATTTCGATTTCGGCGGGCTTGTCAGCCTGATAGCCGGGCTCGGACTGATCATTTTTGCCCTCATGCAAGGCCCCGACTGGGGGTGGCAAAACCCGACTGTCTGGATACCACTTGTTTTGGGTATCCTCGCTGCGACGCAGTTCATCCTGATCGAACTGCGGGCAAAACAGCCATTGATCGAGGTTGATCTTTTTACAAATGCAAGTTTTTCTGTGTGTAATTTGGTCGTTTTCGCGGCCCAGTTCAGTAAGATCAGTGTCTTTATCTTCGGTGCCCTTTATCTACAACACCGGCTGAATTATACGGCGATCGAAGCTGGGATTGCCCTCTTGCCTGCCGTTCTCCCGGCACCGATCAGCGCGCCCATGGCCGGATATTTCGCGGATCGCCTAGGCGCACGAGTACCGACTTTTTTCGGCATCATCCTCTCAATAATCGCCTTTTTCTGGATGGCGTTTACGGCCGATACCGGCAGCTATCTATCTTTCTTCCCCGCCCTGATAATCTGGGGGGTCGGTCTCGGCTTTCTTTTTGTTCCGCCGATGCGGGCCATAATGAATGAAGTTCCCATGGAGAAACAGGGACTTGCCGGTGGTATAGTTCTCTCCGCCCAGATGCTCGGCGGAACCGTCGGCATGGCAGTCAGCAGCGTCCTTTTTTCTACCTTCCGGGATTATCAAGTAGTTTTCCTGGCAGTCGGCATACTGTTCCTGATCCTTCTGCCACTCGCAATGAAAACGATCCGCCCGGATGAAGAATTGGTAATAGTGGAAAGCGGCTAAACCAAAAAACGGCATATCGCTTTCCGCCGTCTAAATCTCTAGGCCGAAATGCTACCCGCCATGAAGTCAGCCATACGTTTGGAAAAGGCAACGGGGTCTGCGACCGGGTCTCCTTCAACGATATGGGCCTGATCAAGCAGAAGTAGAGCTGCATCCTGAAGAGCGTCGGAGGCCCCGTTTTTCTTACTGCTCGCCGCAAGTTTCTTGATCAGCGCATGTTTCGGGTTCAGCTCCAAAATACGCAGGCTCTCTCCCGCGCCAAATTGTTTATGGGCCTTAAGCAGTTTTTCAAGATGGATATCCATATCACCGTCATCCGCAACAAGGCATACGGGGCTCCCGGTTAGGCGGACAGAGGCCCGAACGTCCTTGACTTTGCCTTCCAACGCCGTCTTGAAAAACGCGATCAGACTATCTAATTCGCCATCTTCCGGCTTTGGCTCATCCGTCGTTTCCGCATCTGTATCTGTAAACTTGTCCAGTTCCGCAGCGCCACGTGTCACTGACTTGAACGGCTTGCCATCAAATTCATGTGTCCGACTTAGCCAGAAGCTATCGACGGCGTCCGCCAGCAACAGAACCTCAATTCCCTTAGCGGCGAACCCTTCAAGCTGAGGGCTTGATTTCAGGGCACCGAGGTCTTCACCGGTAATATAGTAAATAGCGTCCTGACCTTCCTTCATGCGGGACACATAGTCAGCGAGACTTGTCTTTGTTTCGCCTGCCGTGCTGTTGAATAGCGATATTTTCAGAATGCGATCCCCATTCACTGCGTCTTCGTAAATCCCTTCTTTGAGGACCGCTCCGAAATTATCCCAGAATTTTGCATAATTCTCAGAATCCTTGGATACTTTCTTTTCAAGCTCTCCCAATACTTTCTTGACCAGGCCGCTCCGGATTTTCTGCAGTACGGGGTTATGTTGTAGCATCTCACGACTGACGTTGAGCGGTAGGTCCTCGGAATCGACAACTCCCCTTAAGAACCGGAGGTAAGCCGGGATCAGCTCCTCGCAGTCATCAGTAATGAAGACCCGTTTCACATAAAGCTTCAGATGTGATTTGCGTTCCGGATTGAACAAATCAAACGGTGGCTGCTCAGGCACGAACAGCAACACAGTATATTCAATCCGCCCTTCCGCCCGGCTGTGCAGCGTCAGCCAGGGGGTATCGAACGCTTGTCCCACATGATGATAGAATTCGGTATATTGCTCTTCGGTTATTTCATTTTTGGACCGGGTCCAAAGGGCGCTTGCACTGTTAAGGGTTTCATCCTCCTCACCCTCCTTGGAAGCTTTCAGGATAACAGGCAGTGCAATATGATCCGCATAGGTCTTTACAATCTGACGAAGACGCGCCGGCTCCAGAAACTCTTTGGCTTCTTTGCGCATATGCAGGACAATCGTCGTGCCACGTGTCTCCCGCGTGCCTGAATCAATTGTGAATGTACCATGACCTGCAGACGACCAAACCGCCGCAGAATTATCCCCTGCCCGACGGCTCGTCACCGTGACCTTGTCGGCCACCATGAACGCGGAATAGAAACCAACACCAAATTGGCCGATCAGCTTGACATCCTTGCTTGCATCGCCGGTCAGCTCTTCGGAAAAGCGAGAAGTGCCAGACCGGGCAATCGTACCCAGATTTTCTACCATGTCCTGTTCAGACATGCCGATGCCGTTATCTTCAATTGTGAGGGTTCCGGCTTTCTCGTCAATTGTGATGACGATTTTAAATTCCGGATCCTCTTTTATCAGATCCGGCTTAGTCAGCGCTTCATAGCGCAACCGATCACAGGCATCAGAGGCATTGGATATCAATTCGCGCAGAAAAATTTCCTTCTCGCTGTAAAGCGAATGCGTCACGATATCTAAAAGTTTGGCGACTTCTGCCTGAAATTCATGTGTATGATCTGTCATTTCCATCCTGCATCTCAGAAAAAATTCTTCTGACGTCTATATGACCGGTCAGGTAAGTTCATTCAAGGGCAAAAAGGGGATTTTAAAAGGCAGGAATGTGAATCTGGCCCACCCCGAGGGGCGCAGAAAATCGGGGCAGGCCATTCACAGATCATCAACATATTTTCATAAGTTGAAGGTGATCGGTACGAATATCATATATTTATTTGGAATGATCGTTCAAGTACTAATTTTAAAAATCGGCCATAATCTGGTTCGTGAATTCACATCCGGGCAATATGTGTCGTCCTCATGTAGACACCAACAAAATGACGGACCTTGCCGATGCCCCAGATTAAGTCGCAAAGTGACCCCCGCCCCTATGCGCCACCAAAACCTCTGTATGAACAGGTTAAATCCTATGTGTTGAGAAATATAGAATCCGGGCAATGGCCTGCCTATTTCCAGCTGCCGTCCGAGCATACGCTGGTCCGTGAGATGGGGATTTCCCGCATGACCATACATAGAGCGTTGCGTGAACTAACCCAGGCCGGATATCTGGAACGTATTCAAGGTGTCGGTACCTTTGTCACCTCCCCGAAAAAGCAGCCGAAGATCCTGGAAATTCGGGAAATCGACGATATTATCCATTCTCGCGGTGGGCGCCACCAATGCGATGTGCATTTTCTGCAGGCTGAAGAAATCGAGAAAGGCATCGCCGCGACGATAGCGATGACGCCAGGAGAAGAGGTGTTTCGCTCCTACTTCGTGCATCGGGAGAATGGAGTTCCTGTCATGTTAGAGGACCGCTACGTTCATCCGGCATTCATGCCGGACTATCTCAGCCTGGATTTCAGCCGAATAACCGCCGACACATATCTCAGCCGCAAGTTTGCCCTGCTGTCACATACCCATAGCATACAGGCCGCCGTCTCAAATGCCGAGATCAATCATTTTCTGGAACTGGAGGCAACAACAGCCTGCCTTGTCGTCAACCGAAAAAGCTGGCTCGGAGATGACGTCGTCACGACCGCACGCTTGGTCTTCCCGGGCAATCGCATACAGTTTACGTGAGGATCACAGAAAACAATTACCCTGCTTTATACAGCAGCAACCGTTGGCGTCGAATTGTCAGCCTTACCCGCTTTCGCGGCCGTTTTTCCTGCGCCCTTGGCTGACGTTGTGTACAGATTCTTCAATGCGTCGACGACCAGTTCCTTGTTGATATAAGGATCAGCCCCCTGATATTTGCAGGCCGCAATTATCTGATCGACAATGAATTTTGGCTGATAGCAGGCGAGTTCGAAACTGTTATTCACCTGTAGTTCTTCAACCACTGTATCCAAAACCTCGTCAGTAATTTCCAAACCACGGGAGCTACCAACCATCTTGAAGATTTCGGAATACTGCTCACGGGACGGCCCGACAGTTTCAAGCTTGTACGGGATACGACGCAGAAAAGCGGGGTCCATAAGATCGTCCGGCGACAGGTTGGTGGAGAAGATCACAAGCTCATCAAACGGTAACGAGAAGCTTTTTCCGGTGTGCAGTTTCAGATAATCAATCCTGCTTTCCAGAGGAACAATCCAGCGATTAAGCAGGTCTTCCGGGCTGACAAGCTGTCGGCCAAAGTCATCGATGATAAAAGTGCCATTGGAGGCTTTTACATGGAGCGGTGCTTCATAATATTTTGCATGTGGATTAAAACTGAGATCGAGCATTTCCAGGGTAAGTTCGCCACCCGTAATGACAACCGGCCGTTCACAGGGAACCCAGCGACCGTCAAATTCTTCACGGCGAAGCCCGGAATTTTTTGTTCTTTCATGCTCGCTGCCGAATTTCGGCTTGTGAATCGCCGGATCAAAAACCTTGATGATCTGGCCGTCCACTTCAAAGCAGTATGGAACATAGATAACATTGGCAAAAATCTCGGCGACCTTTTCCGCAACTGTCGTCTTACCGTTGCCCGGAGGACCGTATAGGAGAATGCTCTTACCAGCATTAACACCAGGGCCGAGGCGGCGCACGAAGTCTTCGGTTATGACGAGATTTTCGAAGCTTTTTTGAATTTTTTCCTGCTCAACCCGCTCATTCGTAATTTTCTGCTGGTTGATCCGGGCCTGATAATTCGACAAGGAAACGGGAGCCGGGCCAACATACTGGTTTTGCTCCAACGCCTCAATTGCATAACGCTTCCCCGTTTCCGTCATGACATAACGGGTTTCCGAAAAGGTTGATTGATCTGTGTTACCAAGAGATTCCAGAAACTTACGATCACCGGCTTCCTGAATAAGGCGATTCACAACACCGATCGGTAACTTGATTGCACCCGACAGTTCAGACGCGGTTTCCAGGCTGTTGACATACATTAGCTTGAATAGAATACGCAGCAGATTGGCGTGCGGAATACCGGTTTCCTCAACGGATTTGGGCGCACGCGGCGCCTCATAAATGGCCCGGTCGAGCTGATCCTGGGTCAACGCACCGAGGGCAACAAGGTTATCACCGAGCCGCCCACCATTTTCTTTCTGCCGATGAAGGGCAATTTTTATATCCTCAGGCGTCACCAAGTTTTGCGCCAACAAGATATCACCGATGAGCATTCATATTCTCCAGTTCTGTTTCCGCCATTTTCTTTCAGTCAAGCCAGAAAAGCCGAAATTCGACAGATAGTCCGCCAATAACCTCCCAAGTCTTATCTGATTTTCGTTAACGCAAGGTTATCCACAGGAAAAAAATTCAATTTTCTTTACCCGCCACAACAGTCTTTTTCGTGTTGAATATAATTCAATTGATACGCAAATGAGTTGTCTGATTGAAACTAAGGTTGTACTCCTGTTCATCAGAAGATGAACCAACGCTGAAACTTGCGGGAAATGCCATGGCCGATTACAAAGCATTACTATCCGTTTTTTCAAAGGATCGTGTAGGCCTTATCTCATTGGTCACAGGACATCTTTTCGACAAAGGCATCAATCTGGAGGATACATCTTTCGCCGTTCTCGGAAAGGGTGGCGAGTTCACAAGTGTAATTGATATTCCGACTGATCTCTCAGAAAAAGCCCTTATCGACGAATTGCATTCCCTTGAAGGAATGGAAAGTGCGGATATTGATGTCCGCCGTTTTTCTTTCGGGGATGTTGACACTCCGCCTACAGAAGTAACCCACTATATCCATTGCGAAGGGCCCGACCAACCGGGAGTGCTTGCCCGGCTTTCAGAAGTATTCATTGATTTCGACGCGAACATTGTGCGGCTGAAATCCGATCAGATAGATCAGAACGGTAAAAAGAAATTCATTACCCGCTTCTCAGTGTACATCCCGCAGGCGCGCGTCAGCAATTGTCTCGCCGCACTTGACAATACCGCAAGCGCACTTGGGCAGACTTTGTCTGCGGAGACCGCATATGAGGAATAGTTTTTAGCTGTTCCTGAAAAAAAGAAATCCGAACAGCGCCATGTTGAACACGGCTATAAACGCCGCAATAATCGCAATTGGTTCATATTCCGGCATTCCTGCATAGAGAAGACCAACGCCAAGCGTTAATCCAATCACAGTCACATGAGCCAGCCAATAAGTGAGAGGTGCAAGTTTGGCCTCCGCGACAATTGGCCAGTTCTTATATATAAGCCCCATCAATGCCATCGTCACCCAGCCCAAAAGATTCAGATGCGCATGCGTTGGCATTTGCGAATGATCTTGCGACGCCGCCATATAAATCCCAAGGATCATGCCCAGTATAATGTATATGATCGACGACTTGATAAATCTTCCCGCCAGCATAGGTCTCCCTCCCCCTCCCATTTTAAAAATCAGCAAATCAGCGTGATTTCAATCAAGTAAAGAGAAGCTCAAATTTAAGTAAACTTCAATTGCTATTTTCACTTTGGAGGCGATCCAGAAGATAAAACATGACTTCAAGGACGGAACTGCCGAGTTTTCGCGCCCGTTCCGGTGACCAGCCGTATTTCACATCGGGCCTGTCTGCCGTATCCTTGAACGGCATTTCCAGCGTCATGGCAAGGCAGCCAAAATACTCGCTGACGTGGTTGACGCACAACGTCATGTTCCCGGCCCCCTTCTTTGGGATAGGGTAGCCGTGCCGTGTTTGGAAGTCTGGATTGATTTTCTGCCAACTACGCTTGAAATCTGTCAGCAGCCTGTCTTTCTCCGCATTCCAGCTCGGAATGCCCTGGGCGCCGGCTATGAAGTTGTGGGGCAAGCCCTCATCTCCGTGAACGTCGAGGCAAAAATCAACGCCGGTTTCCCGCATTTTTTCCCGTACGAGATAAACTTCTGGGCTCCTCTCCATGTCCGGCTCCTGCCATTCCCGGTTAAGGTTGGCGCCCGCCGCATTGGTGCGCAGGTGTCCACGGCGACTCCCGTCCGGGTTCATGTTCGGCACAACATGAAAGCAGGCCGCATCCAGAAGGGCGTTTGACACGGCATCATTCGGATCCCGCAAGCGATCCAGAAACCCTTCCATCCACCATTCCGCCATCGTTTCACCAGGGTGTTGGCGCGCGATCAGCCAGAAATTCTTCTTGTCCCTACCTGTTTCTCCAATGGTGAGGAGGTCCACATCCTGACCGTCAGCAGTCTTGCCCAAAACGGACTGCGACACCCTCGGCGATAGAGCTGACCGCGCAATCAGGTCCGCATGCCGCTCCATCGAGTAGGGAGCAAAATAGGCATAATAGACAGAATTAGATTCCGGCTTATGGGTCAGTATTAGCTCGCCATCCTGATAAGCTGTCTCAATCCGGAACCAGTCTTCACGATCATAGGACGCTACAGCACGATAGCCTTCCCAGCCGCGCACATAGGATGCATCGCCCGCATTCTTCAACCGCATTACGCAGTCACGTCCTTTCATCCCGCTGAGGCGAAAGTAAAACCACTGGAAAAACTCAGCATTTGTATCCTGTCGGATACGCAGTTGAATATCTAATGGGTCGTCGCATGTATCGCACTCAATGTTACCGCCATCGAACGCACTGCTCACCTGAATCATACACGTCCTTTCAAGCTACCGGCATCTTTAGACGCGCAATAGGCGCGCCAGCCGCCAAACCCGGTAATTTCATTTTGTCCGTCGCAAAGCAGGGCCTCCCCAAGAACGCCGAGTTCCATCTCCCCGTCGGAAAGCTCAATCTTTCCGATGCAAAGCCCAGGAGGTTCCTGTTTCAGAATACGAGCTAAACCGCCAGTCGGCACTTCCCAAATCTCCAAATCAATGGCCTTTCCACCGATTGCCACTTTCTGCATCGCGGGATGTTTGTCATTAATTGACCAGAGGCGATAGCAAGGGGCCGTTTGTGCCTCTTTTACGAACCGGGAGTTCACTGCAATCAAGTTCCCGTTCAATTCAAAACCCCGCATCAATGTACCATTTACAGCCAGCAATACTGACGTCATGCGGAGCTCTCCTCTATGAAAAATCACCTATATTCATGCCGTTTAAAACCACTTAAGTTTCTTGAACAGCAATATCTGCAACCCGACAAGCACTAAAAGAATTCCAGAGAATATATAAAAGGCATAGGGGTTTTCGACGCCCGGGATACCCCCGACATTGATCCCGAGCAGGCCGGTCAAAAATCCCAGGGGAAGGAAAATCGCCGCGATAACCGAAAGTACATAGAGATTCCGGTTCAACCGATCCGCAAGAATGTTCGCCAGTTCATCTTTCACTATCTGGGCTCGTTCACGAATGGCATCCAAATCCTCCACATAGCGCATCAGATGATCATAGCTTTCCTGTAGATGTCGTTTGTGCGGGACGCCTATCCAGGGCAGATCCGACAAGCGTAGTTGCCCGATTGCATCCTTCTGCGGGGCCATGTAGCGGCGCAAGATAATCGCCTCTTTTCTGATTCCAATAATCTGTTCACGAAGTATTGTATCCGGGTTTTCAAGGATTTTTTCCTCGACATTATCCGTCTCTTCGTCAAGCTCCAGCAGGACTGGTGCCATTCGTTCGGTCAATCTGGAAATCAGCATATTGATAAACTGGCCTGCATCCTTCGGTCCCTTGCCGGCTTTAATTCTCTCTTCAATATCCGGAACGGCCTTTAACTGACGCCGCTGAACACTGACGATACGAGCTGGATCAATCCATAGGCGAATGGAAACCATATCTTCCGGATCCGCATTCTCGTTCAGATTAACGCCCCTCAAGATGATCAGCGCACCGTTCCCAATTTCCGCAATGCGAGGACGGGTCTCCTCAGCCAGCAATGCGTCCACAACAAACGGATCGAGATAAGAAATTTCCTTATCAAGCCATGGCTTGGTGTCCGGATGACCCAGATCGAGATGAACCCATGCAAGGGTTTCCTTTTTCAGTTCGCGAGAAATAGCCTTGTCGCTGACAGATTGGCCACCGCCTTCACCGTCAAAATCATAGGCAAGCAGAATGGGGCTACTCATTTCAGGGTCTCCGAATTCTTGATGTGCAGATCCCGCTGCGGGAATGGAATCTCGATATCGTTTTCCTTGAACTTCCGCCAGATCGCAAACATTACTTCGCTGCGCGGGCGGATGCGCCCCTCGGCAACGTCCTCAACCCAGAAATAGAGCGTGAAGTTTACGGAGCTATCGGCAAAATCAACCAGAAAGCACTCTGCTTCAGGCGTGTCCATACACCGTGGGTGCTCTTGCGCCGCCTCGGTAATAAGCCGGGCGGCGAAATCAAGGTCCGTACCATAGGCAACACCGACGTTGATATCAACACGGCCGCGAGAATTACTAAAGGTCCAGTTTGTCACACGGTTCGTTATGAAATCTTCATTCGGGACCATGGTTTCATGTCCGTTGAAGGTTTCAATCCGGGTATATCGCGCGCCGGTTTCCCTGACAAAACCACTGGTCCCATCGCCAAGCTCGATCAAATCCCCTTCTTCGACGGATTTCTCGAATAACAGAATGATCCCGCTGATGAAATTAGAGGCGATTTTCTGCAAGCCAAAACCGATACCAATGCCGAGAGCACCACTAAAAACTGTAAGCGCCGTCAGGTCGATCCCCAGCACTCCCAGTACAAACAGGAACGCCAAAAAATAAATTACGATCTGGATCGCCTTGATAATCAGCGCCCGATTACTGGACCGGATGCGCTTTATGGATTTGATCCGATTTTCCAGCATCTCGGAAATGATGCCGACCAACCAGAAAAGGACGATGATGATCGTAACGGCCTTCACCAGCAGATAGACAGAAAACCGCATCTCTCCGAGGTGAAAAGCAAATTTGTCAGAATCGAGAAATTCGCGAACGGGCTGGAGATAGCCGAGGTAGCCGAAAATTATAAATCCGGCGACGACTAGCACCAATAGCAACTTGGCAACCCATGCGCGCGGTTTAAAAATCGAGGTCCAGAACTTCGTCATCGGTAAAGCATTACTCCCACCAACACATAGGGGGAATAATACTGCACATCAGCTTTTTGGCCATGATTTTCTGTTACAATTGGCCCGGCAGCGGCACAAAAACCTCAACGCTGCAACTCGACCATGAGTTCCGGGTATTTGGATACCAACCGCAAGAGGTTGTTCATCGGTTGTGATATTGTGACCTTGCCGGTTTCATATTTTTGAAAGGCATTTGGCCCGCCGCCAAAGATCTGGCCTGCTCGACGTTGCGACAAGTTAAGATCGGTACGTACTTCCCGAATTCTTTCGGGCGTCATGACGCCCAGAAATTCAGCCTTTAGCTCCGCCTTGATCCGCGCCACATCGTCCCATGCACTCTCTTCCACCATACCCTCGGCACAGTCTGAATTGGTGCAATAGAGCCCCGGAAGGTCTACCTGGCTTTGTAAATGTTTGTAATCAATTGCGTATGTGCGAATTTGGCGTTCAACATCACCGCCACATAAAGGACAGGCCATAATCTTCCTCAACAAATAACTCTACATGAAATGAATTAAACGATTAAGGGCTGGTAACAATAGACTATGGCACCAATATGGCGCCCTTGCGTCACGACGCCTGCACGGAAGCTTCATCTCAGAGACCGCCCTTGTCGAGTATAAACCCGGCAACCTCAGCAACCCCTTTCCCTGCCTTGATATTCGTGAAGACGAAAGGTCGCTCTCCGCGCATTTTCTTTGAATCCCGATCCATAACACCCAAATCAGCGCCAACATACGGAGCAAGGTCAATCTTGTTGATCACCAACAGATCAGAGCGGGTGATTCCGGGCCCGCCCTTGCGGGGGATTTTGTCTCCGGCAGAGACATCAATGACATAGATTGTGATGTCCGCCAGCTCAGGGCTGAATGTGGCGGCAAGATTATCCCCGCCGGATTCAATCAAGATCAGCTCCAGGCCGGTAAATTTTTCTGAGATGTCTGCGACAGCAGCGAGGTTGATGGACGCATCCTCACGGATAGCGGTGTGCGGGCACCCCCCCGTCTCAACACCAACAATCCGGTCAGGCGAAAGCGCCCCGGAGCGTGTTAGAAATTCCGCGTCCTCACGGGTGTAAATGTCGTTCGTGATAACCGCGATATTGTAGTCATCCCGCAAATACTTACACAGCGCATCTGTAAGAGCGGTTTTCCCGGACCCTACCGGGCCGCCAATTCCGACACGCAAAGGTCCGTTGAGTGCTGACGTCATGATCTGAAAAGCCTCGTATATTGTGTTTCATGTAAGGAAGAGCACCAGTCAACCATCAGGGTTGCCGAGCCCAGGTCATCTAATGTTGCCCCCATGGCGTAGGTCGCAACATGCCCGGTTTTTTCCGCGAACGACGCAATCGCACGCTGTCCGTCCGTTTGACCAAGTGGAACAATGCGCACCGCCGCAGAAACAAGGTTGGAGACAAATCCGTGAAGATATGCTGTCAGTGTTTCCTGAAGCGGCAACCTGTAGTCGGCGGCCGCAATCCCGATGGCAACAGGATGAATAACCGGCCCCGACCAATATGCCTTCAGCGCGTCAAGATTTTCAGACTGCGGGCCTGCATCGGAAGTAACCCGGATAAAGGCGCGGCCCTGCTGCGTGGTTTCAAGCGAAATCTCTTTCGTTGACGCGAACGCATGGCCCGTCTCCGCGATTTCTTTCAATGTTTCCACATCATGGTCCAGCGCCGCCCGATAGGCGGTTGCGAGTAAAATACAGTCAGACTTTCCGCTACCATGTTCCAGAATATCGTCAATCCAGGAGATGAGACCCTCCACACTGGTCAGCAAACCCGCCTCAACGGCATATTCGATGCCGTGACTATAAGTATAGGCACCGATTGGATAGGAAGGCGACATCCAGGACATCAGTTGAAAAAGGGCCCGGTTATCCATGACTGTGCCCATGTGAAGGACCGTGATCGTGCCCTTCCGTCTCGCCATGCCCATACGCGCCGCCTTCCGGGTTAAAAGGAGCCTCCAAGCGTTCCACAATTGCACCGAGTTTGACCAGCATTTCCTCTATCACATGATCCTGCCGGATACGCATCCGGTCCGCCATCAGTTCCGTTGGAAGATGCCGGTTCCCCAGATGCCAGGCGATGCGCACGAGATGCGCCAAATTCAGTGATCGAATATCCGCGACGGGCTCATCCTTTGCTCGGACCAGAACACCGGAGCCATCGTCAAGCGGCAGAATATCACCGTCGCGCAAGGTTTTTACTTCCTGCAGGTTAAGCAAAAATTCTATTCCACTGTCCGTTGTCAATTTTATCCGGCGGCGGCGGCGGCTATCGAAATCGAGGGTTATCGTATCAAGGATATTTCCTTCGAACTTGGTATCTTTAGGGCATACGGCGCTGACCTGGTTCATGATCTAATACATAAAATAGCGTTGCGCCATCGGCAATTCCGATGCGGGCTCGCAGGTTAGCAATTCCCCATCCGCGTGAACCAGATAGGTCTCCGGATCGACATCGATTTTCGGCGTGAAGCTGTTATGGATCATCGATGATTTGCTAATGCCGGAGCGGGTATTCTTTACCGGCAAAAGCTCCCTCTCCAACCCTAACTCGCCCTTCAAATCATATTGCAGCGATGCTTCGCTGACAAATGTGACAGAACTCGCCGTCAGGCTTTTACCGAACGCCCCAAACATCGGACGGTAATGAACGGGCTGCGGCGTTGGAATGGATGCATTGGGATCCCCCATCGGAGCGGCGACGATTGTTCCGGATTTCAGCACCAAATCCGGTTTTACTCCAAAAAATGCGGGAGACCAGAGCACGAGGTCCGCCAGCTTTCCCGTTTTGATGGAGCCGACATATTCATCAATACCTTGAGCAATGGCCGGGTTAATGGTGTATTTCGCGATATAGCGCTTTACCCGGAAATTATCATTTTCCCCTGTTTCCTCCACAAGGCGTCCACGCTGCTTTTTCATTTTATCCGCCGTCTGCCAGGTCCTTATCAGGACTTCGCCGACCCGTCCCATAGCCTGACTGTCCGACGCGATGATGGAAAACGCACCCATATCATGAAGAATATCCTCCGCCGCAATAGTCTCCTTGCGAATGCGGCTTTCAGCGAAAGCAACATCTTCCGGTATGTTCGGGTCCAGATGGTGGCAGACCATCAGCATATCCAGATGCTCGTCGATGGTATTCACAGTGAAGGGCCGCGTTGGATTGGTCGAGGACGGAAGCACATTTTCCTCCCCCACAACCTTGATAATATCCGGTGCATGCCCGCCGCCCGCCCCTTCCGTATGAAAGGCATGGATCGTCC